>Ga0172372_10000445_pt1 | contig 63272 bp, 80 predicted proteins | sample LakKiv5m_2_FD_114544 | JGI IMG/M metagenome (GOLD analysis project Ga0172372, IMG submission 114544) | Freshwater microbial communities from Kabuno Bay, South-Kivu, Congo - kab_092012_9.5m | ecosystem: Environmental > Aquatic > Freshwater > Lake | place: Democratic Republic of the Congo...
AGCAAGGGTCACATGACCTGTGCTACCGACTGAGAAGTAAGTCGAGTTGAACGAGGCGACACCCGTGAGGGTAGCCGAAGCGTTCCTTACTGTGATACAAGAGTTGTCAGATCCCCTAACCGCACCACCACATCCTGTGAGAGATACCGATCCCGTCAGTCCGTTGAACCCTGTCACACCGATGTTGAAGATCGTCTTGTTCGCCGAGATGGCGATGCCATGTCCTGCTTGGACGCTGTCACCCGTGGCTTGGTAGGCAGATGCAAGGCTCACCGCACCCGAGGAAACGCTGAAGTAGGAAGGGAGGAACGAGGCGACACCGAGGGTCGATGTCGTTGCTGTGGTTCCTTGTACTGCGAATGTGTCCGTTTCCGTTTTGCGAACCGAGATGCCAGGCCCACCCGTAAGATTCAGGGTATTGCCTAGAGAAATCGTATCCGACCCCTGCACCGAGTCACGGAATGTGAATGAGGAATTTGCGAGTTGTGAGTTACCAATACCCCCACTCTTGACGGTCACATGTCCCGTTGCGCTGACATCGAAATCTCCCGAGTCAAATGATGCAACACCTGAGATGCCCGTGCTTGAGAACCGTGCGGCGATAGCAACGCCATCTCCACGAAGGGAACCACCATCTCCCGTGACTACCGTTGCTGAAGCAAGAACAAAGTTGCCGTTCCCATCGGGGGATGTACTGTTGATAGTGATGACACCCTTACTACTCACATGACCCGTACTGCTTACGGTGAAGTGATCGGAAAGAAAGGATGCCACGCCCGAACGAGCAGTACTCGCCGTGATTCCCGTGAAGGAGAATGTGTTGGAGACGGCGTTGGACTTGTGTACCTCTACGCCGTTTCCTCCCGTGAGGGTGAAGGTGCTTTCCCATTTCGGGCTACTGATGTTCCCGAACGCATCACGGAATACGACAGGAGTCGCACTTGATGTGGATATCGAAACCTCTCCCGTGGGGGAAACCGAGAAGTCGTTGCTGTAGAAACTCGCCACTCCCGTCAGCGATGTCGATGCGATCCTGTTGCTGATCACGAAAGTGGTCGTTTCTTCTCCTGGTGCGGGAGCCCCACTAGGAACCACTTGCATCGATGCGGAGTCGCCCGTGATGACTATGTTCTGCGACTGTCCATTCACCGAGAAGACGGTGGACAGTTCGTCTCTAAAGGTAATCCTGTCCGAGGTTCCGCCCGTTCCACCGACGAAGAACTTGCGGTCGGCGATGTTGACCGCAAGTTCTCCCGAAGTCAGGGAAGGAGTCGCACTCGCAGTCTCCGACCTGTGGATTCTGATGATTTCTTGTTTTGCCATAATCATCTCTAGCGTTCGCTAGAATGTCCCCCCGAATACACTAGTTATGGACACATGACCCGTGACGGATACTAAAAAGTTCCTAGAGTCAAAGGAGGCGACCCCTGTCACACCCGTCGTGGCGATTGGAATCGGGCAGCAAGCCGCTGCCGTATCCTGAGTCGTGCCATCGGGAAACTCCAAATACGACCCCGCCACGGTCGTGCCGAACTTGATCGATCCAGGTGCCTCAAACGAGGAGTCGGTCAAATAATTATACCTAAGTGAATTGTCTCCACCGAGGTCCGAGCCGTCACCATCGAATGGAATGGTTTGATCCGTGAACGCAATTGCACCCGTGCTTGCCTTCGCCGTGGCGGGAGGCTTGACATATAGACGGAATGTCTTGTTGTCTGCACCCGTCATCGTGAGGGTGATGTTGCCGCCGACCGTGAGACCTAGCGCACCCGTGATGCCGTTGATGCCCGAGACATAGTCAGAAGGAATCGCACCTGTTGCGCCCCGTTCGCCTGTTGCACCTGTTGCACCTGTTGCACCCGTCGAACCTGTGGCACCCGTGGCTCCATCTCCACTACCTCCACCGCCTGAACTGCTGATCGTGATGGAGTTGCTGTCGGGATCGGTGGTCAATGTGACATTCGACCCTGCTATGAAAGTCAGGGTTTCCTTGTCATACTGAACAGCAGTCAGCCCCGACTGACCCGACACGGAGATGAACTTGAACGCCTCGCCAAGACCACCGCCACCGTCATAGAGGATCGGTGTCGTTGGCTTGATCTTGGACAGGTCGATGCTGAGATGCTTGCGGACGGAATCCAACTTGAGGGGATACTGCACCGATAGGAGACCCGAGTCTCCCGTGCTTCCTCGCTCACCCTGCTCTCCACGGGGACCTACAAGCCCAATCGGTCCTGCAACTCCTTGAATGCCTTGAGAGCCTCGCTCTCCCTGATCGCCTTGCTCTCCCTGATCGCCTTGCTCTCCACGGGGACCTTGAGGACCTTCGGCTCCTTGTTGACCTTGCGGTCCTTGGATCCCTTGCGGACCTTGTTCCCCTCGTTCGCCTCTCTCTCCTCGCTCTCCAACAGGTCCCTGCGGACCCTCGGGTCCCTGCGCCCCGAGATCTCCCCTCTCACCCGTCTCTCCCTTTTCCCCTGCAAGTCCTTGAACTCCTCTTTCGCCTTGGACTCCTTGGGGACCCGTGGCTCCCTCTTGACCTTGCGGACCTTGGGGACCTTGCTTTCCATTTTCACCTCGCTCACCTCGGAGTCCGTGGAGACCCTGTAGACCTCTTTCCCCACGGTCACCTCGTTCCCCTTTCTCACCTCGGGCACCTCGGTCTCCCCTGTCGCCCTTGTCGCCCTTCGGACCACGGGGACCACGGATACCTGGAACGCCATCCTCTCCCTTGTCGGATGGGGACGGCGGTGACGGGACAACAGGCTCCTCGTTGATCGGGGCCTTCTTCTGAGGATCGTCATCCTCTCGGTAGTCTTTGATGTAGCGAAAGCGACCCGACATCCGTTTGGATATTTAGGGCAAGGTCAGGGCGTTCCATGAGACGGGGAACAAAGGAGAAACGATCCGATTGATCGCATCTGCGTACTGTTGAACCTCCCATTGGGCATGGGAATCAGACCGCTGCGAGTAGACCCGTGCGTAGGCTGATAGGGATCCCGTCCACCACCATTCGGTGTAGGTGCCTTGTGGTAGAACGAACCTCGCCTGTTCGGGGGCGATGCCGATGCTGAGAAGGGATTTGTATGTTTCCAACGCCTGTTTCGTGGCGGCTGCATAGCCTTCATCCGAAAGCGTCCGCTTCTCGTCATCCCCCGAAACGAAGTCAGACGATCCCTGCTTTGCTCCGTTCGTGGGAGCCGTCCGCCACATCGGGTCGTAGACCTCGGGATCGTCATCGACATACCGACGAGACACTTCGTTCTCCACGAAGCCCACCTTATGCTTGAAGAGTTGGGTGCGGATGGAGATCGGTGCCTTGATCCGAAGGGTGATCTGCGGATGGGCGAACGGTGTCCAATGCCTGTGCTTGGCGAGGTAGTGGATCAGTTTGCGGTCACCCTCAAGAAGCGATTGCTCCAAGACAACGCCCCGCCAATCACGCTCGTAGTCCCACTCGCTCTCCTTGGCGAACGAAACTCGGGCTGCGTTCACGACAGTCAGGTCATCCCCCATGTGCATGACATACTCCACGAATCCCTTGTCGAGGACAGGGATTGTCTCGGGATGTTTGTCCATGTTGTATCACTCCTCTTCGTTGGAGGTGGGGAGATCGTCCATGTCACCAATGTCGAGGTCGAGTTCCTCGTCGCCGTCCTCGCCAACGGTCGTGTCATCGACCTCGGAGGCGGCTAGCGGGACATCGCCGCCGACAGCGTCGTTCCTCAACTCGGATCGAAGGGAGTCGATCCGTTCACCGACTTTGCCGTAGAGTGCGGCGTAGATGGCGTTCTTGGCATCGCTTGCCTCGCCACCGAGAACATTGTCGATGATGTCGGCTGTGGGATTCGTGCCCGAATCCTCCCAGAACTCGGGGTAGTCCGTGGGATCGTCGCTCTGTGTCCACTCGGTCTCGTCGAAGTCTTCGGGGGTTTCATCGGGGCTCATGGTGCAGTCCTCCGCTGCTATCTATGCCACTTCTTGATCGCAACATGGGCTGCGATGCCACGGTGGGAATTTCTTGCGATCTCCGCCTCGACCATCGATCTCGTCAGCCCCGAGAGGATCATGTCGTTGATGTCCTTGAAGCCCGCCACCCTATCGCTCCACACGCAGATGGCGTGTGGGCTCTCTGCGATCCTGTCCATGGCATCCACGACCTGACGGTTCCTCGGCTCGTTGTCGAGCGCATATCGGAGTTCCGAGTCCTTGAGTTTCTCGGGGATGTTGAGGGCGTTCGACAGACCGATCATGGCGACTGCGTTGTCGAGGAACAGGCTGTCGATGGGACCCTCCACGACCGTCACGGACTTTCTCGGATCGACCCTGTCTAGCCCATACCACATCTTGTCGGAGTCCTTGTCAGCCTTGACGGTGATGTACCTGATGCCACCCTTGGCGAGGAGCCGACCCTGCGCACCGACCAATCTCCCATCCCCGTCGATGATGGGTATCACGACCCTCGCCTCGGAGGGGATCCTCACCTCGGAATCGATTCCCTTCGCCCATTCCGAGTAGTCATCGGTGTAGTACAGGCGGCACAGGGCATCGCTCGGGATGCGTCTCTTCCGAGCCCATGCCACCGCCTCATGGCTGTCGGACATATCGCAGAGCCTAGGTATCTGCCTGAGGAGGCTGTCCTCGCCCGTGCGGGTGTGCGGGTGTGCGGGTCCGTGCGTGAGCGTGGGTGCGCCCGTGCGCCCGTGCGAGGGTCCCATCTCCTTCAAGACCTCAAAGGTGTACTGCCTGTGGAGGTTGCCATCGAAGCCCTTGAGGAACCAGCCGAGGCTCGCTCCGTAGTCGCAGTTGTGGCACTTGACCGAGAACGAGCCCTTCTTCTCGTAGAAGTAGAAGCGACAGATGTTGGCGTTCTTCTTACTGTCACCGCAGATCGGGCACCTGCACACGGCGAGGTGGTTTGCCTTCTTCCATGCGAAGCGGTCCAACTTGGGGGACAGCATGTTGATGTACTTGGTGTCGAGGAACAGGGGCATAGTTATGAGACCAAACCATAAGTTTATGACAACTAAGCCTCACGGAGACTTGTTGAATACAATCTTATGAGATTCTACTTTCTATAACTTTTTGGGCTAAATGTCCGCATACATAGCGGTTTGACCCATCAGACGGCAGGTGGATTCCGCCGCCGAAACTTGCGCTTGGACAACAGACCACGCCGACCTGGAGGCTCCTGCCCAGGTGACACACCTGCGATGTTGCCATGTCCGACCGCATTGACGGGAGCGTCCTCTTGGACATCGTGGATCGTGAAGACCATGCTCCCGACCTTGTAGATCGGGAATCCGAAAAACTCGTTCGTAGGCAGGAGTTGGCTGTCGAGGGAGACCCTTCGACCACGAATCAGGTATGACCCTGCTTCGATTGCCACGGGCTGCGTTTCCTCGTTCATCGTCCAATGCAGCAGACCTTTTCGGTCTAGTTGCTCGGAAACGATCCTTTCGATCAAATTGGAATCGGCTCCCTCACCCTCGCAGTACTCCTTGAGGAGGATCGTCCTCACGGCGAACTCGCTGCGATTGGCGAGGTTGATGCCCTTGCCGAGGAGGCAGGGCGAGTTCACCTCAATGAGCCTCTTGATGTTCCATGCAAGAGTATAGAACAGCGAGGGGTATGCTCTCTTTTCCTCCGCCGTCTTGAGGCTCGCCCGAGGCTTGAGGATCTTGCCGTCCGCATTGATGATGCCCAACTTGTAGGCTTCCATCTGATTCCATGGGGTGGCGATGATCTGTGCGAACTTGTAAGAGATCAGCAGGTCTACGACGGATGCCATTAGATTCCCCTCAGCCTTTCGATGATTTCCGTGTCCATGACTATGGGTACGACATCGACCTCAAGCCTGAACTTGGGCTGTCCCTCGGGCAGATATCCGAGGAAGACGAGGAAGGTCTTGAGTATGTAGTGGAGGTCAGGATCCGTGCGATGGAACAGGAGACGGCATCCCGCCTCGACCCCGAACACATTGCAGAACACGATCATGTGGTTGAGGATCAATCGCTCCCGCAGGACACCCGACTTCCTGTAACGCCTGAACAGGCGTTTCAGATAGACGAGCCTCGCCATGTCATCCTCAAACTCCGCCACCCCCGTGCAATGGGGATTGTCGTAGTGCTTCATGGCGAAACGGATGTAGTTGGCTTCCGTCAGCGGTTCATACATCCCATGCTCATGGGTTCATCATTCCGATGGGACGATCATGGCTTGCACTTGGATGAGACCATTGGTGAGCCTTTGGGTCTCGACCTGCATCACCAATCCATGCCCGAGAACAGGAGTGATGCCGTCATCCATGGTGTAGCCGTAGGTGGATCCGTCCGACCTGAGGGTGCCGCCGAAGCGGGTCAGGGGGAAGGTGGCGTTGGTCTCGGATTCCTCGACCGTGGTGCAGAAGGTCTTGGGAATCTGAAAGTCGAGCCCAATCATCTGAAGGCGACCTTGCGCTTGCTTGAGAGCCTCCATCGGATTGATGTACGGCTTCGCACCGAGCGCACCGAGATAGGTGTTGATCCGAGCGATGGACTGCCTCGACAGGTCAGAGAGGTTCTGACCGAAGTCGAGCGAGTTGTCGCTATCCTGAGGACCGACACGACCCCTCGTACCGATGGCATCGAACGCCGAGTTCCCGTGGCTTTCCGTGATGGTCTTGCGGAGTTGCTTGAACGACTTCATGGTTCTCCTATCAGACGAACGACACCTTGAAGGTGGTGTCGGCGGTCAGACTGCCCGAGCCCGCATCGGTCACACGGAGGGTGACGGTGCGACCTGCGGCGGTAGCACCTGCTTTGTTGACCTTGAAGACAGCGACATTGTTGTTGAACGCCGAGGTGGGACCAAAGAAGGTCTCGTAGACCGTGGTCGGCACATTGTTGGCGACCAATAGGGCGGCACCTTGGACGATCTGTCCCTGCGCACCGAACGGATCGGTGATCTCGCTGAAGGTCAGGTTATGCGTGAAGTTCACATCGTTGGCGACGATCTTGATGTACGCCGTGGCAGAGGCGGGGAAGTTGAGGGTCGAGACACCATAGCCGTTGACGGCATAGTTTCCTGCACCCGTAGTTCCCGAACCCGCCACCGAGGTAGCGAACGAGAGACCCGTGCCATCCCAACCACCCTCGGTCGGTCCATCGCCGCTGAAGGGGCAGGTGAAGTACGGTCGGTAGTTCGGGACATCCGTGCCGAAGGTGGCACCACCCGCCGTAATGTCACGGCTAGCGTAGTAGGTGTCCGTCACGCCCGTAGTCGAGGGGTCGAGCGGAAGGGCAACGAGGAGTTCCGTGAACGGAACCGAAGCCGTGGTGCCCAACTTGCCGTGGAGTTGTCCGCCAAGCGAGGTTCCGTCGAGCGGAAGTTCCCATCCCTTGATGGTGCGGACACAGTTGATCTTCTGTGCGGCGTTCAGCCAAGTGGGCTTGGATTCTTCCCTGTCGAACTCGTTCCAAAGTGCCATCTGTTTCTCCCTTTGTCCTATTTATGTGATACGGCTTCGGTGTTTTGAGATCAGGGCTTGATCTTCGATCCGTGAGCCTTGCCGAAGGACAGCATGTCCTTGGCGGCTGCGAGGTTGTCCTCTGCATCTTCACGGCTCAAGCCGCTGTCCTTCAGTTTCTTGGGATCCTTGGAGATCGACTCAAGCCACTTGACGGACGCACGAAGTTCCTTTTCGGTCGGCTGTGCAAAGCCTTCCTCGACCGCTTCGGTCTTCAACCCGATCACGAACCTCTTCGCTTCTGCCACCGTCTTGAACAACTTTGACCACTTACCCTGACCCGTTGCACCGCCATCAGGCGGGTAGACCGTGTAGCCCGTGACCTTCTTGGGATTCTTGTAGTTCTCCCTCTCTTGCCAAATCTCAGCGATCTTCACGCCGTTTCGGTAGCAGCCGAGGATCTTTTCGTCGGGAAGCCCTTGATACGGAGGAGTCTTCTCCTTGAAGAACTCGACTCCACCCATGCTACTGTCACCGAAGTCCTCGGTCAGCGCATCGGCGGACTCGAAGGTCAACTTGTAGTTGCCCCGATTGTCCACGGGTGTCTTCCAATAGTCGATCAACGGATGCTTCAGCCTCGACACAAACTGCTTTGCCGCCTCGAAGCCCTTCGCATCGGAACCAAACACGGCGACAGGAAATCCTCCCATATCGTCGTAGTTCGTGTGCCAAACACCCCAACCTCTCTTGGTTGCCTCGGGATTCGTGGAGTTCGGGCGTAGGAGGGCGAACATCTTTCCGTTCTTTTGCACGACGAATTCCCCGCCGCCAACCTCCTTGGCGATCACGGCTTCGGTGAGCGCATCGGCGGACTCGACTTCTTCCTTCCTGTGATATCCCTTCTTGGCGGCAGCGTCCTTCTTCTTCTGGATGTTCTTCAGGAAGGCAGGGGGAAGATCCTTCTTGCCCTTACCCTCTTCAATGTGCATCTCGACAGCCTTGGTGAATGCGTTGGCTTCCTTAGTGGTGCCACGACATCCGCAGTCGGAGACAGCCTCGTTGAAGTGGTCTCGCAGGAGAGAGCGACGATCCTCAAGGATCATCTCATCTCCGATCTGTGCAGCAGTCTTCTCAGCCGCCTCGTTGAGGCAAGGATCGATGTCGATGTCGTTCCTATGTTCCGAGAGGAACTTGGTGATGTCGGCGACGATCTTGGAATCGAAAGGATTGCTGAACATGCTGTCTCCTAGTGATACTCGGTATTTAGCGATCAGCCGCCCTTGGCTTTCTTCCACAGGTCGGCATCAGCCGTCTTTCGGGTCTTGCCGCCCACGATGAACGAGTTCACCCGTGCGAAAGCCCATTGGTGGGAGGTTGCACCTGGTCGGTGACCGCCCTTCCATGCCGCCATGCCCCTGTCATAGACCTTCTTGAGGATTCCATATGGAATGCCGCTTTTCTTCGCCTTCTTCTCCAAGGCGGTGATGCGAGCCTCCATGATGTTCTTCTTCAGTCCCCCAAAATCCTTCATCGGTCAGCCTTTCTTCTCGGGGTTGTGACCCCAAACTTTGAGTGCTAGCAACTTGCGGGTCGGGCGACCCTTCTCGTCCCTCATGCCGCCCTTGGCTCCCTTCATGCGGGAGATGAAGTTGACCTGCTTACCCGCCCACTTCCAATCGTTGGCGGTCCACTTCCCCATGGGGGTGTCGAGCATTCGGATGATCGCTCGGGCGGAGTCACGACCGCTAGTGATCTTCTTGCCACCTGTGCCCGCCTTCCCTGCCTCCTTGCGTGAGAGACCCGCCTCCTCGCCCCCCTCGGAGTCAAGGAAGGATTGGATCTCCTTGCCCGACATGTTTACGAGTTTTTGCCACTCTTTGTAGAGGCTGCGCTTCTCGTCATCGATCTCCTTGCCGTCCTCTTCTTTGAGCCGTTCACGCTCTCCAGGAGTATCACGCTTGTAGGTCTTGACGATCTCGTCGCTGCCGATCTCAAGGGGACCACGCTTCGTGAGGGCGGTCCATTGCATCACGCTGTGGATCTTGTCGGCTTCCATGAGCCATTCGTCGGTCACGACGAGCGACTCGGACTTGCCGTGCATCTTCCATGCCGTGGCGTAGAAGACATCCTTCCACTTCTTACCGTACCGCTTCTTGAACTCCGCCTTGACCTTCTCCTTCTTGGAGAATCGTCGGGCGGGTCCGCTAGGAGGACTCACCTCCATGAGCAGGTAGTCGAAGTCCTCGTTGATGTCCGTGGGTTCGTCCGTGCCCATTTCGGCTGCACGGACATCCTTCAGGTGATCGATGTATGCCCTGACGAGTTCGGTCGCCTCGGACATCTCACGCTCACGACAGCGATCCTCGTAGGCGATGGCGAGACGCAACTTGGATGCCGTCCCTTCCTGCGACTCATCGATTGACCACAGCCTTTCCAAAGCCTCGTCATGTTCGTACCCACTCTTGAGTGCCTTGACCTTGCCCTTCTTCTCCAACTTCTTGAAGAGGGCGGTGTACTTGGACGGCTTCGTCTTCATTTTCTTCTCCCTTGGGTTCACGAACTCCCATGTCTTGGGATCGTCATCGGACATCCTCTTGCGCTTGGCGAGTTCCCTGCTTCGGGTCTTCGCCTCGCCCTTGGAGAGCCCTGAGACATACTTCTTCGGGAGACCTGATGCCTTGTCCTCGGGAGACTTCTTCGTCTTTCCTGACTTGGTCTTGAACTTCTTGCCCTTGGTGGCATCCGCTTCCGTAATAGGGGTGCCATCGGTCTCGTATTCCATGCCGAGGACGGGCATGAATGAGTAGAGGATTTTCCCCACGGGGGTCAGATCCACCTCTACTTGGGCGAGGATCTTACCAAGCAACTTGACGAGAAACCTCCCCAACAGGGTCTTCTGCATGAAGGTGTTGAGGGTTGTGGTCGCACCCATGACCTTGTATGCGTGGACGATGATCTCTGCCTTGGTGGACTCAAGTTCACGCTTGAACTGCTCGGGGGTGAGGACCTTCTTCTTGTTGGCGAGGGTGAGGATCTTGGTTGCCACCACGGGACTCTTGATGATGTCCTTGGCGGCATCGGTGACCTCCTTGGCGGACATCTCCGTGATCTCCTCTTCCTCCTCTTCCTCCTCGCCGCTGCGCTTCTTGGAAGGGTCGGGCTGCGGGTAGATGCCCTCTGCGGGATCCACGATGCTGCCCGTCTGACCGAGGAACCGAAGACCGATGAGTACCTTGCTCGACATGTGGCTGCGGTCGCCGAGCGAGAACTTGATGTTTGGGTAGTGCTTGCCGTGGAAGTCGATGTCCATCAGGACCACAAGACGCTTCTTCTCGCCGACCCCCGACTTGACTCTGATGCGGCTAATGATCTTTTTTGTCACCTTCTTGCCGTTTGCCAAGGTGAAGGTGACAGTACTGTCACCATTGTTCTTGATGTCCGTGGCGTGGATCATGTTGTAGCCGCTGTTACCCGTGTCGATCTTGGCTCGGTATTCGACACCATCGACCTTCACAGGCTCACGGACGGCGAGGTTGGAAAACAGTTTCCAATTCGCCTTGACGAGGATGTGGTTGAGGAAATCCTCGACCAACTCCTCGCCCTTGACATTGTCCTTGCCCTTGCCGTCCTCGTAGTAGCGGTAGTAGATGTTGCCGCTGCCAGGACTTGCGTTCATCTCAATGATGTACGGCTTGCCCTCGTTGATGACATGGTCGATGCCGACATAGTAGCACTTGCTCACCCGAGCGGCTTGCTCGACCAACTTCACCTCGTCATCGGAGAGTTGGTGCGACCCACCCTTCGATCCTCGGGCAATGTTCGTGCGGAAGTCCTTCGGTGCCTTGTCCCTCTTGGCGCATGCGAAGATCTTTCCGTTGAGGACGATGCTGCGGACATCGTTCTTGAAGTCGGGGAGGAACTCCTGAATGATGACCTCGGCACCGAACTTCCATAGGGTCTGAAGCACCGACTTCAGGCTCTCCATGCTTTCGATCTTGGAGACACCGATCCCCTCTGCGCCCGTGAGGGTCTTGCAGATGACGGGGAACTTGCCGCCGATCTCCTTCACGGCTGCTTCGATGTTCGCCTCGCTCGACACATATGCGGTCTTCGGGTGCGGAAGTCCGTGCTTCTTGAGGGCGATGGCGGTCTCCAACTTGTTTGCGCAGAGTTCCATGCCCCCCTTCTCGTTGACCATGAACACGCCGTTGTTCTGAAGGATGGTCAGGATGGCGACACCGACCTCGCTGTTCATCACGCCGCCACGGACAATTGCAATGGTGTCGCTCGGGATGATCGTTGCATCCTTGCCCTCACCATCGTAGTTCTTGATGACGATCTTCTTCGACACCACGCTCGACAGGTCGATCTGCGCCTTCTTCGTCTTGACCGCATAGAAGGGGATCCTGCGCTTCTTGCAGATCGCCTCCATCTTCTCAATGGTGTCCGAGAGATCCTTGTCCGAGGAAGTGAGGGCGAGGATCGTGACCTTGTCGCCGTTCTCCCGAGCCTCCTCGACATACTCCTCGTTGAGACCGAGTCCCTTGCGGACATCGTTGTAGAGCCGCTCCTTGAGCATTCCGTCATCGGTGGGGATCAGAGCGGAGAACGCCGAGAAGTCGCCCCTGAAAGCAGCCTCACGGGCATCCGTAGATTCGACGGTTGCGAGTCCCGTGCCATCCTTGGAGCGGTGTTCGCCCGCCACCTTGACTTGGAACGACTCAAATGCGTATGACCTGCCCTTGGGATCCTTGGGTGCTGCGGTGCCCTTGTAGTTGCCGATGCGCTCGTAGTCGGACTTCTGATCGTCGCCCGTGACGAGGACGAGGTTCTTGTAACCCTTCTCGCAGAGGTAGAGGACAGCATCGAACGGATTCGTCGCCTCGGTCGAGATGTTTGCCTCGGGGAAGAGAGCCTTCATGTACTCGACCTTCTTGTCGGTCGAGAGGGGGTTCTTCTTGGCATCCTGCGCACGGGAAACGAACACGAAGTGGTCGGCACCGAGTGCCTTCGCCTCCGTCATCACGGTGTCGATGACCAACCCGTGACCCGTTGTCGGAGGGTTCATCCTGCCGAAGGAGAACACGGCGGTGTCCTTGGGACCCTGTTCGTTGATGTGCATGGAGAAGCCCTTCACCCGTTTACCTTCCTGTTCTGCGCCGAGAAGCGTGACCGAGTCACGAACTTCACGGCTCTCTTGGACTCGCTCACAACGATCCCCTCGGGCTCGGTCGGACGCATGCCCTCGGCATCAACGAAGTGGTGACGGAACTCGGTGAGGGGCACCCTATGGAGGAGCGATTCCTTGACGAGAGCCATCTTCCTATGTAGGAGAAAGGCGGCATCGAACTGCTTGCCGTAGACCTCGGTGAAGTTGATCAGACGGTCGGCGAGTGCCCTCTTCTCCTGCCGACCCTTGTCAGTCTTCAACTTCAAGATCTCCTTGCCCACCTTCGATTCGATGTAGAGCCCGAGACCCCTAGCGGAGCATTCGGAGATGTTCGCCATGACCGTGGCGTTGATGTATGGGGAGATGAACGGGATGAGTTCCCTGTTCGCAAGCATGGTGACTAGGAACTGCCCGACCCTATCCGCATGCTCGTTGCAGTAGTCGATCCTCGCCTCGTTGGTTGCCGTCTCCAAGGGAGTGCTTTCCGTGAGGGTGTGGACGGAGATCGTCGGCATCCACACGAAGGGGTCGGAGGCGACCGAGGAGGGATCGAACCTGTAGGACGAGAGTGTGAGGGATGCCATGGTGTCCCCCTCGTAGACGGTATGGAATGCGATACCCAACCTTGCGTTTTGGATTGCTTCGCCCGTGGGGCTGTTTCTCCCCACCGAGTACCTGATGGCGTTCGGTTGGAAGGCGACATCCTCCTCCGTGACCGTGACGGAGTCCGAGGTGAACAGGAGGTCGCCCTGTAGCACACCCCTGATCCCAAGGCTCGGCAGGTACCTGAGGCACTCCGTCAACTTGGAGGCGAGTTCGGGGTTGTCGATGCCCTTGGTGATCTCCTGCACCGTATGGAAGGCACGGACATCCTTGTTGAACGCCGCCTTGGTGCCGACGAAGAACTTGCCGTTCTCGGGATTGATCCCGCAGACCACGGCGGGTCTTCCGTCCCACTTCATGGAGATTGCGATCTCGTCGGACTGACGCATGACCTCGCCGAGGATGCGAATGGACGAGCAGAGCCCCTCCCTACCTTCAAGGAACATCAGGTCCTCGACATGGGGGAGATGCTTGTTGCGGACGATCTCGGTGGTGCCGATTTCCTTGAAAGAGAGCATGGGATTGTTCATATTTATGAGTAGGCGGGGTGGGGATCGAACCCACATGAGGGCCGTTATAAGCGACCACCTTTTTCCGATTCAGTCACTCGCCCGAGGTTCATGTCCAACCGTCATCGTCATCCACAGGGGGCTTCCGTGCGCCCGTGCGCCCGTGCGCCCGTGTGGGTGCGCATGCGTTCACGCCCGTGCGTGGGTGCGCCCGTGGGCGGGAGGGTTTGTCATCGTCTTCCTCGTTGGCGGCTGCATTGACGAGGTTCGCCATGGGGTCGCTGACATCGAACAACTTCATCTTGGAGCGGTCGATCCCGACCACGAACTTTCGGTTGGTGACAACATCGTTGTAGCGGTTCTTCAGTTGCTTCACCATGACCTGACCGAGTTCGTCCAACTGCTCGGTGGCGATCAAAGCAAACATGAAGTCGGCGGTTGCGGGGAGACCGAACGACTCGGAGGTGTCGGTTAGATCGACATCGGTGTTGCCGAAGCCCGAGCGGTTGGTCTGGGTGGCGGTGAAGATCGGCACCGACATCTCGACGGCGAGACCTCGGAGTTCCTCCGCAATCGCCTTGATGTATGTGTACGAGTTGACATTCGCCCCAGGCTTGAACCGCACCGAAGCACAGATGTTGAGGTAGTCGATGAAGATGATGTCGGGCTTGAAGTCCTTCTTCAGCCGCAGTTCGTCAAGCAAGTGCCTGAAGTGCCCTGCGTTCGCAGATGCCGTGGGATACTCCTTGATGAGGAGTTTGCCCGTGATCCCCGCCGTCACCTTGGAGAGCCGCTTGGCGTAGATGTCCATCGGCAACTTCTTGAGGTCATCCAAGGTGATGTCCATGAGGTTGGCATCGATACGCTCGGCGATCCTCTCCTCAGCCATCTCACAGGTGATGTAGAGGACATTCTTGCTCTGAGAGAGGCAGTTGGCGGCGTGGTGGCACATGAACAGGGACTTGCCCACGCCCGTACCCGCAAGGATCACATTGAGGGTCTTGTCGGGTACGCCGCCGTTGGTGATCTTGTTGAACATGTCGAGGTCGAACGGGGTCTTCTTCTCGACACGGTGGTAGAAGTCGTACCGCTTCTCAGCATCCTCAATGAAGTCGTGACCGATGTGTTCATCGAACGAGATGCTCAGGGCTTCCTTGAGGATCTCGGGGATAGCAGCCTTGGACCTGCCCTTCGACCGCTTCTCGTCAAGGAGTTCCACGGACTCCATGAGTGCGTTGTAGACCGCCTTGTCCTTGCAGAACTTCTCGGTCTGGTCGATGAGCCATTGGAGGTCGGGATGCTCCTCGGGTTCGCCGAGGAGGGGCAGGAGTCGGACGCACTCGTCGTACTCACCCTGAGACATCCCGTCCTGCTGCCCGAGGATGATCCCGAGAGCCTCCTCGGTCGGAGGGGCGTTGTACTTGGAGGTGAACTCCGAGATCGTGAGGAACAGCCTCTTCTCGCAGGGGTCGTGGAAATACGCCTCCTTCAAAAAGGGAAGCACCCGTCGAGTGAACTCGGACAGGTGCAACAGGCTCCTGAGGATGGCGACTTCGATCTTGTCCGTGTTAGGTTGCATTCCGAATCCAATCCATCACATCGACCGTCGCCCTCCAACCGAACAGGGACTTCGCCTTGTCGCAGTCAGCCAAGGAGTGCCTAGCCTCCCCTTGACGCTTGGGCATGAAGCATATCGACCGCTCGTCCTCGGCTATTACACGGGCGATCTCCAATACCGAGGAAGACTTCCAACTGCCGATGTTGACCGCCTCGCCACGGAGGGGGTCGGCATGGTTCGCCGCCATGAGATTTGCCTTCACCACATCGGAGACATGGACATAGTCCCTCGACTGAAGCCCATCACCATGAATTATCAAGGGCTTACCTTCCCTGCGCATGCGTAGGAAAGCGGCGATGACGGGGCTGTATGAACCGCTGTCCGCTTGCCTCTCCCCGAAGACATTGAAGTACCTCAGGCAAACGGTGTCGAGACCATGGAGGAGGGAGAACTGCTTGCACAACTGCTCACCTACGAACTTGCTAGTCGCATAGTTGTTTGGGCATTCGATCTGATCCGTCTCTTTGACGGGCGGAGAGAATCCGCTTCCCCTCACGCCATAGACAGCCGAGGTGGACGAGAATATCACTCGACGGACTCCCGCTTTTTGAGAGGAGTCGAGGATGTTCCATGTCCCTATGACATTCGTCCGAAAGGCTTGGTTGCGGTTGTCAAGGCACTTAGGAATGCTGACCTCAGCCGCCATGTGAAACACCACATCCACCCCTTTGAAGTCGCTAGAGGACAGGTGGCAGATGTCGGTGAGGATGATGTCGGAGCGAGGGTTCCAATGGAACTTGGAGTGTGACTGCGAACTCTCGTTGTCCACGGCGATGACCGAGTGTCCGTGGTTCAAGAGAAGATCGACCATGTGGGAGCCGATGAAACCCGCTGCCCCTGTGACTAGTGTGTTCATGCGTTCTTTCTGTACACCCAACAACCCTCGGTGACTTCGATTGGAGAGACACTTTCGTCCACCGCTCTCTTCACGGCATCTTCATGGCTCCAAGGGTAGTCATGTCCTGCGAGGTATCCTCCTCGCTTCACCTTCGGAAGCCATGCTGCAATGTCTTCCTTCACGCATTCATAGGTGTGGCATGCGTCGATGAACACGACATCCAAGGACTCATCGGCATACCTCTTTGCCCCCTCGACCGAAGCGACCTTCACGGGAAACACCACGGAGGAGACGGGGGCGATGTTCGACAGGAACAACTGATAGAGTTTTCCCGTTCGGACATAGACATCTTGCTGATGCGGGGGTTCGTTTGCGGATCCTTCCCAAGTATCGATGGCATCGACACGGATGTCCTTTCCCGAGTTGATGATCTCAACTCCGAGGTAGGCGAGGCTCTTCTCCTTCCAACAGCCTACCTCGACCATCTTCGATCCACTAGGAAGTTCCCCGACGAAGCGAGAGTAGAGGTTGGGATAGGTAAACCAATTCTCACCAAACTGTGGCTGCGTATAGATGTGATCCATTCAGTTCTCCAAGGTGACGCTGTTGACGATGTTGGAGACCATACGGATCTCATCCTTGGTCATCGTCGGATTGTTTGGCAGGTAGATCCCATGGTCGTGGATGCGGTCAGAGAACGGGTAAGCCTTCTTCCCGTACCTCTCGTAAAAGAAGGGTTGCCTTGAGATGCTACCTGCGATCAGAGGTCGGCACTCCACATGCGCAGCCGTGAGCCGCTCGACCATGGTCGCCGATAGCGGATGGATCACGGGATAGGCGAAGTTAGACACGAAGTCGAACTGCGAGATGTCGATCTTCCAATATGGGTTGTCGATCAGCCTGTCGTATTCGATCAGGTTCTCGTACCGCCTCTCGCAGAAGTGGTCGAGTTTCCTCAACTGATTGATCCCGATGAACGCCTGTAGGTCCGTCGAGCGGAGGTTGAATCCCGCATGGTAGAAGGTGTACAGGTTCCTGAAGTCATCAACCCCGTACTTCAGTTGGAGGTTCCTGCGAGTGACTTCGTCAAGGTCTCTCGACCACCCGTGGGATCGGATGCTCTTGACGATGTTGTAGAACTCATAATCATCCGTACAGACGAACCCGCCTTCGATTGTCGAGAAGTGGTGACCGTAGTAGGTGGAGAACGAGGAGGCGAGACCGAGGGTGCCCGTCTTCTTCCCGCTCACGGGACAGAGGGTGCCGACGCTCTCGCATGAATCCTCTAGGAGCATGACATCGTGCTTGTCGCAGACCCTCTTGATCCCCTCCATGTCGTTGGGGAACGCCAAAGCGTGGACAATCATCACGGCTGCGGGCTTCTCACGCTCACAGATCCGTTCAAACTCCGCCACATCGATGCCGAGGTTGCGCTCGTCGGTGTCGCAGAGGATCGGCTCAAGCCCCAACTGCATGGCAGGTGCCACGGTCGTGACCCAAGAAAGACAGGGAAAGACCACCTTCTTGTTCCTGAGCCTACCCGACACGATGAGGGCGTAGAGGATCGCTAGGTTGGCGGAGGAGCCCGAGTTGACGAACACGGAGTACCTGCACCCGAGCCATCCGCTCCAAGCCTGTTCAAACTCGACGGTCTTGACTCCCTTGGTGAGTCGGGGATTGGTTTGGAGCCACCCGATAAGGGAGTCGATGTCATCCTGACCAATGGTGTCACGCACCAAGGTGATTGGCTGCGGCATCAGTTCCCCTTGTAGATCTTCACGGAATCCTCGGTGAGCCGCCTACCGTCGATGACGGCAGCGTCAACCATGCGGTTGATCGCTTGGATGTACTGTGGTCTCTTCTGCTTGAAGCAGATGTCGATCTTGCGCTTCAGGGAAGCCACCTCCTCGTCCGTCTTAGCGACACCGACCATGTCCTCAAGGAACCATGTGCGGATGTGGAGGATGCAGAGTTTCTCGACCACCTCGCCGAGGTTGTCGGTGGCGATCAGGTTGTCGGGGAGTTCGGGAGGGTTCGATGATGCGTCGAGTACTTCGTGGACCTTGCGCTTGATCGCATCTTCGATTGTGACGGCGATGTCTGTGTTCATGTTGAAAACTCCTTGAGAGTAGATAGTTCGTACACAAGCAGGTTGGCGAGGACATCCTCGGAAAATCGAGGGTCGTGCCTGTGCGAGTGGAACAGAAACCTTCGGTATATCGACGGCGGGGACGGATTCCGTGGGTCCTGCAACGCCATTTTCTCCATCTCCATGCCGAACCGAAGGTAGAGCCTCCGAATGAAGTCACCCACATGTACGAGCCTACCCGACCCGATGACGATGTCCGTGCCCACGGGATCCCGCTCGGCTGACTCCAATGTCGCCTCCACAACCATCGTCGGGTGCAGCATCTCCCTGTAGTAGTCCACATCCCCAATCGTGGTCGGGGAGCCGTTCAGTATCGACTTGAAGATCTTGCCGAACAGATACTCGCCCCTCCTATGGACGCTGTTGAAGTTGAATGGGTAGGCAATCGACACCTTCGGATACGAACTCTTGTTCCGAAGGACGAGGGATGCCTCGCTCTTCGACCCCGTATAGTGGTTGGCGTGAAACGAGTACGGATCCGATGGACCAACGGGACCCGACGATGCGTTCCATAGTTCCGCCGTCGAGTAGTAGAAGATCTTGCGGCACACGGGGTGCAGGGCATCGATCAGTTCCAGCGTCTTCGTCACATTCGTGTCGTAGAACATCGACCTGACCGAGGGCGAGTCGCTGTTTGCAAGGTATGTCCTCTGCTCGGCGAAGCAGATGTACGCCGCATCCCACTCATGCTCGGTCAGGGATCGAATGTAGATGTCCCTAGAGGGCACACGGACGAAGTCCTGAGGAAAGTACTGTGCGAGTTGGGAGGTGCTACCGACTACCAAACTTGGCATTGATCTCTCCGTCGATCATGTCGAATGCGAGGGAGAAGTGGTCTCCCGTTCCGTACACATGGCATTCGCCCCACAACTGCTTGGCATGTTCGGGAAGCCCGTAGTCGGACATCGTCGCCCAATGCCCCTCGGGGGCACCGTTGCCGAACACGATGAAGGTCTTGTTGGGATCCATCAGGTTCTCACGGACATGGGCGAAGCAGAATGGACCGCTGCCCCTGCCGACGATGATCGGGCAGGAGAGGGAGAGATGGGACAGTTCGATGAGGTTGGACTTGCCAAGGGGCGGGACAGCCTCCTTGTTCGCATCCAAGATGTTCCCCTTGGTGGTGGGAAACGGATCCGTGACGAGGAACTGACACGATGGGTGCTTCTCGGCGAGTGCCTCGACAACGGGACCCATGTCGAAGTTGTAAGCCTGTCCCGATGCGCAGGGTCCGTTCGATACGAGGACACGATTCATCATCGGAAGTGCGGTACCGAGCCCGAGCCTCTTGTAATCGATGGTCGGGATGCAGTCCACCTCGGAGGGTAGGGATACACCAATCGACCGACAGGTCTCGCTGAACATCCTGTAGTTGTTGTGCAGAGTGCATCCGTTCGGAGAGAACCACTTGAAGTTCTGATGTCCCACCCAAGTGTTCACAAAGAGGGTGCCGTCACCGTTGAGGTGGAAGGATTCCTGATGGAGGGGTCGGGTGTCAACCCTGACGAGCCGCATCGGAAGGTCAGCGAGTATTCGGTCGCATCTGAAGTGTGAGTATGCGCAGTCCACCCCCACCGAGGACGAGATGTGCCGCAAGAACTGTCGGCTGTAGTGGTTGTCGCCGTTGTTGCAGTTGTTGAAGAAGAGGATCCTGCTGTAGGACCGATTCATACCTCGACCCACCGCTTCCTTCCCAACAACAAAGCGGGATTGGGTTGGTTGGCGAACCTCACCATCTTGTGGAGGAACAGGGGGCATGTGATGGAGGGGATGCTTTCAATCAGGCATCGGAATGAACTCTCCATGCAATGGATCTCGGTGGCATTCTCAAGGACACCGATCATGCTGAAGATGTCCTCGGTGGGATCGTTCCTGATGATCTTGAGACCCCTGCTGTTCGGGGGATCGAATGAGAATCCCCTAGATGGATCGTCATGGACGAACATGTAGGGCTCTCTTGTGGGGTTCAACTTGGAGAGTACCCTCTGCTCTTCCGTGTGGTCTCTCCTGATGTAGAACTTCGTCCACCTATTGTCGAAGGGAACACCTGCGAAGATGTAGAACACCTCATCGAAATTCAGTTGGGCTGCTTTGTTCATCTGGTCAAACCCTAGACGGAGCAGTTCTCCTCTGTGAGTTTGCATATGAGTGTTCACAAACTGAAGATTGGATACATCCGTCACACACGCATCGGATGGGATGGGAATGAGTTGTATCCTCGGTTCATTGTCGAACATCCTAGCGACACGGGGGAGATTGCCATCCCTCACAAAGACAGATACGGTATCCGCCCTTACGCCAACAAGACTGCGAATCAATCCGTTGCAGATGATGTGGTCGCCTAGACCGAGATGGTGATGCACATGGAGGACGGGTTTCTTCACCTTGAGGATCCTTTGATCCAAGACAGGATCTCATGTGCCCTATGGTCGTAGGTATGCCTTGACAGGAAGAGCCGCCTTCCCTCCTCGGCAATAGCGGCGATCTTCTCTTGCGACAGGTTTGTTGCGGTTGTGGCATGACTCATCACAGAGCGAATATCCCCCGCATATTCACCTTTGTCGTACATCAAACAGTTGACCCCATCCTCAAAACCGAGTTCCCTGTACTGCGGGTTCCTGTCCGTGAACAACACCGTGCTACAGGCAAGGGTCTCAAACGATCTGTAGTTGACATCGTTGGAGATGTTCATGTTGAAGTGGATCTGATACGAGTTGAGCATGCGCACCATGTCTTTACCGATGACGAAGATGTGCTGCTTGAGACCGAAGATAGAGGTCAGAGTGTCCACCGCTCTCTTGCGCTCGGGCGTGACATGGTTGCCACAGAACCCGAAGCGGATGCTCTTGGGAACATCGGGCATCGGGAAGATCATCCTGTGGTCGGTGCAGTTCGGAAGCCACCGATGGTGAGGAAGCCTGACGAAGTCCTTCGTCGCATGTGCGAGGATGTGGTATCTGCCGTCCGAGAAGGTCTTCTCATAGGGAGCCGATCCACGGACATGGGCATCGATGCACCACACCATCTTGAAAGGCTTCTTCGTCCAAGAGAGGTCGGGCATCCACTCGTCCCCGTAATTCTCAAGGTTCACGATGAGGTCGAACGAGTCGAAGTCGGGAGAGTTCGGGAATCCTTCGTGACCCTTGCCCCAAATGAGACACTCATGTCCCATAGAGTCAAATGACCTCTTCAGGCAGCAAGACTCCCTGAAGTCACGGTTCGCATCGTGATGACCACGCTCTTGGATGATGAGGATATTCATGTTCAGTACTGTGGATTGTCATTCTCGTCGTACACCTGTCCGACGAAATGTTTGGAATCCCGAGGAAGAGAAAACGGCTGCTTTGCAAAGAACTCATCGTGCTGAACGACATCGTCTTTTGCCAACGACCAAACGCTATGGGTGAGAAAGTCCTGATCGATGCCGAACAAGGCGGTCTTGGTCAGCCCTAGTGCGTAGTAGTTCGATATGAGTGAGCGGATGTTCCTGAGTTTCCCGCCACGGACACCCCACATACCCCCACATAAAGGCGTTCCGTGCTGCGGATGATCTCTCATCGCATGGAATCCCTTTCCCGACCTGACCCACTCCCCGACAGCCAACGCCTCACGCTGCCCGATCCTAGAGTCCGTGTCACGGAAAACCACATGGTCAACAGACGGATCTTCGGCTGCGTAGAAACGCCAAAACATAGACCAATGCGGCTCGACGGAGGCACCCATCCTCACTACCTCGCAGTTGGGCATGGTCTCTAGGGTGTCGAGGATATGCTGAGGCACGGTCTCCTCATCGCAATAGAAGCGGCACTTCCAACCGAGGTACCACTTGACGGCGAGTTCAGCGTTTCGGATCGCACCAACCGTGTACTTGGGCTTGTCACCCCACAGACTGAAGGAAATGATTCCCATTGATCAAGATCCCGTCTTGCGCATAATGGCGATTCGGGAGTAGAAGTGGATCCACTCCACCCCGCTCGGATTTGCGCCCGTGTGTGGTGCCGTGTCGAAGTCACGGATGATCCCGTTGAACAGATTGTCGATCATCCGCCTATCGTTGTTCCACTCTACTCCCGTGTTGTACTTCATTCCAGGCCATTGCCCACGCACGATGTGGTCGCCAAGGTTCTTGCCGAGATAAGAGCATCCAAGGTCTTCGATGATGTACAACCCCCCCGCACGGAGGCAGGGAAACAGAAGATCGAAAGACTTGACCGTCAGTTCATTGACATGAGAACCATCGTCAAGGATGACATCGAACTGACCACCTGCGTCCTTGACGGCTGCATTCGTGATCTCGGGATCGGATTGGCTTCCGATGAAAACCTTGATCCTGTCGGACTGATACTGCTTGCACCTCGGATCGATGTCGATTCCATAGATCATGGCTTTGGGAAAGTACTCACGCCACATCCTGTGGGAGCATCCATCACGAACACCGATCTCAAGCAGTTTGATCGGTTGCTCACGGAGACCGTTCAGATACTTGTCGTAGATGTCGAGGTAAGTAGAACCGCCAAACTTATGGTTGGCATCGTGCTTGTCGGTCTGATGCTTGCGACCGATCTCTTGTAGGGTCTCGTTCATCGTGTCACCTGATGATTGTGGGTCTCTTCAAAGGTCTTGCGGCACTTGTAGTTGTAGATCACGCCGTCGATCCACTCTTCGGTCTTGAGGTGATGTCGGAGCCCCATGCTGAAGGAGCGGTCCTCGCCGCTGTTCCACGGGGGAAATCCCACCCGCACGGCGATGCTGCGCCTCACGGCATTGAGGTGGTTCGGCGGTCGGTAGTAGACCTTGCCTTCGTGGTCATCGATCCATTGCGTGTAGCGCAGGGAATGGATGAACGGGCGGCTGTAGCCATCCGAGAAGACGATCTCGCCCGTGAGGGAGGTGCAGTCGGGGCTCTTGACGAGACCGTTCAGAACCTTCTCGACATAGTCGGGGCTCGGGAGGTCATCGTCATCGATGAAGGCGACATACTCGCCCGAGGACTGCGTGAGCAGCATGTTCCTCTTCTGACCGATGCTCATCTGTCGATTGTCGGCGCAATCGATCACCTCGACATTGCGCTTCCCGATCTGACGGTCGAGTTCCTCACGGAGAGATTGGAGCGAGTCCTTCCGCTCTATCAGCGTGGGGATGAGGATCGACAACTTGTGGCGGGGCGACCAAGACATTCACTATCTCCTCGGGCTTCAGGTTGAAGTTGTTGGCGAGGCGGTCAAGGTAGATCGCCTTGTCATGCTCATACATCTCGACGGACTCGTTGCGGCGGTGCAGGGGATCGTTCGGATTGACCGCACCCACCCATTGGTGTTGGATGATGACATGGTCGATGTACACGATCTTGCCGAGCATCCTCGCAACATCCGTGAACTCGTTGTCACAGAAGACGGACTTGTAGCCTGGGTAGTACAGGTAGCCGAAGCGGTCGAAATACTTCCGACCGAGGATCGACAGCGTGATGAGCCTGTCCTGACCCGAGAAGCCGTCGTTGAAGTGCAGGACCCCGTCCGTGTCGGGGAAGAACTTCGCCATCGCCTTGGCGATCACCTCGTCGTAGCCTCCGAGGACGGGGATCATGTCATCCGATGCGAGGAGGATCACATCGGGTCGGAACGAGACCACCCTGTCGAGGTCGGCGTTGATCGCCGAGATCTTGCCCGTGGACTTGCCGCAGACGGGCACGATCTTCCCCTCCAACTGTGCGTTCAGTCGGTTGAACAGCGACCACATGTTGTCGTTGTTCATGGTCGGATCGTCGTGGTCGAAGGATACCACGAACTTGACTTCGTGCATCCCCGAGAGGAAGTTGATGTACCTGTTCAGCACCGAGACGAACTTCTCGGGGCGACCCCTAGTGGGGAACTTGATGACCATCCTCATGGCTTCTTCTTGTCCTCCTCGTCATCTTCCTCAATGTCAACGAACTCGACCACGGAGTTGCCCGAGTAGTCCTTGGCGTAGTCCTTGGCGAGGGAGTAGACCTTGGGGTTCGTCTCCTTCACATAGCGGATGAAGTTCAAGCAGAAGTCGTTGATCGCCTGACGGTAGAGCGTCCGCTCCCTGTCCGTCATGTCATCCTCGTCGGGATAGGCGTTCGGGTCCTCGTCCCCGTAGTCACGCTCTGCGACGGATGAATCCATGTCCTCCCCGCACTCCATCACGAACTCACGAAGGGAGCATGGGAAAATCATGCAGGGCGTTCCCTCGCCGAGGTGCGCCCCGAGGATATTGAACTCAATGTACTCGGCGGCATCGTCCTCATCGGCACATCCGCCATCCATGACGATCTCCATCACCTTGTCGTAGTCGTAGACGGCGATAGGGATGGTCTGACCGTACTTGCGGAGTCCACCGAGGAACGCCTTGTCGAATCCGTCGAGGAGGAGGGTCTTTGGTTCCTTGTCACTCGGCATCTTCCCCCGCTTCCTGTTGACCGTACTTGAACTCTTTGGCTGCGGCTGCATCCAACGCCTTGAGGACATCCGCCGTGAACCACTTCTCGGGATCCTTGTTGACCCTCGACTCAAAGTCAGACCTGCCATCGGGGAACTGGATCTTGTTCGACACCTTCTTGAGGATGCCGTGACCGATCCCGAGGTCGATCAGACCGTAGTAGCGGTCGAGACCGCTGTCGTAGTTGAGCAGGACATCGATGGAGCGGTTCTCCTTCGTCAGTCGGCTCTTCTGGGTCTTGCAATGGATGATGTTGCCCACGACCTCGTCATCGACCTTGTGCTTCTTCTTGCTGAGGTAGACGATGGTGGTGGCGGCGTACTTGAGACCGCTGCCGCCGCCCATCTCTTTGGTCGGGACATATGAGTTGTGGGAGATCAAGCCGTTCCCGAGGATGTAGTGGTGGTCACCCTCGACCGTGAAGTCGTAGACCTCCACAGGGGTTGCGGTCGGGGTCTTGCGGACGATTTTCAGGGTCTTCATGCTCAATACTCCATAACCATATATATGGACTGATGGGAAGGGTCACTCACAAACATCACATCGTGCCAAGACATGCAGGGGGATCGGACTCCGAGGACAACATCATCGAACTTACCGTGGAGGAACATGCCGAAGCCCACAGACTTCTGTACGAAAAGAACGGTGATCCACGAGACTTCGTTGCTTGGAAGATGTTGAGCGGCAAGACCGAGGAAGCGGAGATCGCAAGGATGGAATTGTCGAAGCAAGGCTTCGTGAAGTTCCTTGCCTCGGATCGAAAGGGCGAGTGGCAGCGCAAAATATCTCGCAGCCTCACGGGCAGGAGTCCATCCCAAGAAAGCAATGACAAGAGATCGGAATCCTTGCGAAAGGCGTATGCCGAGGGAAGGATGTCTTGTTGGTTCAGCACGGCAGACAAGGAATTCTTCAGGGGAAACTACGACCCAATTAGGTTAGCGGAGGGCAGACGGGTATCTTCCCGATGGAGAGACTCGGTCACTTCGGACGAATACCGAATGAAACGGTGCATCAAGAATGCCAAGTCACGGAAAGTGATCGTCAATGACATCGAATATCCGAGCATCCGCAATGCCGCAAAATCGCTAGGCATCCCATACAGTCGATTGAGATCGCTACTCGACGGCAAGGATTTCCTCACCCTCTGAGATTTCCGAGATCGGCTTCCACTCCCCGTCACGACACATGAACTTGTGGTTCGGTGTGGCATGAAACACCGATCCGTCACTCAACTCGACTTCCACGGTGGAATCTGATTCGTAACGGAAGAGTTCCGTGACCTTGGACGATCCTGCCATCGTCCTAACCTCATCACCGACAACGATATCGGTGATGGGGACCACGGAACCGTTAGCGAGAGTAACGGACGCATGAGAAGATAGACAACCCACGACATCGTAAGTGTGGTTGGTCACGATCAGGGGCATGTTGTACTTGCCCAACTTCAGGGTGACCGTGCGGAAGACGGACTTGATGACCTGACTGCGGGTCATGTCCCTGACCTCCTTGCCCTCGGCGGAGTCGTTCATCTCCTTGGAGGTCGAGAGCATCCCGAGGCTGTCGAGGACGATCATGGTCGCCCTTTGCTCGGACTTCTCCAACTTGCCGTAGTTGTCGATGATCTGAATGACCTGATGACGGAACTGCTCGACCGTGGCGATGGGGAACACCGCAACACGGTTCTTGTCGAGCCCACGGCTGACGATCATCTCGCTCGTCACCGCCTGTTCGCTGTCGAAGTACAGGATCACCCCCTCGGGGTTGTCCTTGAGGAACTGCGCTGCGATTCCGAGGGCGAAGTATGTCTTGCCCGTGGCGGACTCACCTGCGATGCCGAGGATCTTGTTGTTCGGGATGCCGCCGTTGAGGGAGCCCGAGACGAGTGCATTGAAGGCGTAGGAGCCCGTGTCGATGAAGCCCGAGACATCGGCTTCAAGACCGTCGTTGGCGATGGCTGCGTACTCGTTGCCGCTGCTCTTGACGAGAGACTTCAGGAAGTTCATAGGGTGGATCTCGCAGAATGATTTAGGTGTTCAATCGTCCGTATCGGGTGGAGCCTCGCAGAAACCGTCGAAGGTCTCGTATGAGTAGCCCGAGTCCGTGATCGCTCCAAGCACGGTGTCCAACTCATCGGGGGTCACATGCGCCCGTGCGTGGGTACCCGTGTGCGCAGGTGCGCCCACGGGTCGTATATCGTGGAAGATGATGACGGGGCTCACCCCCTCTTCGACCCCTGCCCTGATCTTTTCAACCACCCTGAGGAGATCTCCCCCACGAATCTTGGATTCGGTCGGAACTCCCTGTGTGTCCATCGTGGATTGCAGGGGAATCGTCCTTCCGCCCGAAAGCATCGTTCCTGAGTTGGCCGAGCGGACGAAGCAGAACAGACGCTCCACCTCGGAGAACAGGGCATCATCGAACTTGGTGTGTGGGAATGCGAAATGGGTCGGATCGAATCCCGCCTCGACCATCTCCTCCATGGCGGGGATCACCTCGTCATCGATGTACTTGTCGATCCCGTATCTCTTGCTGTATGCAAGGGCATCACGGTGCTTCTTTCCATGGCAACCTATGACATGACCATCCGAGCGGAGGTCGTGGAGCATGTCGATCTCTTCGTCGCCGAGGAGGAAAAACGAGTCCACATAGAACACAGCCTTCGCTCTGTGATTCTTCAGGATCGCCCTCGCACCGTGCCAATGGGAGACCGAGTGGTCATCGAAGCACAGATGGACATGCGGATGGCGCACATCCTTGTCGAGGAACCTGCCGATGGGCTGCATGGACCTATTTAGGGTCGATCAGGCGAACAGGGTGTCGAGGCTAGCCTCGTCCTCGACCTTCCAGCCGACGATGTCGAGCAGTTTCTTGAGGGGCTCAAGGAAAGCCTTGTCGAACTGCATCTCCCTGTCGATGTAGCGATCCAAGCCGAACTCTTCGGGAAGCACGGTCACGAACGAGATGACATGCTCACGGATCGGGTTCGGCTCCTTGAGATAGCAGAACTTGATCTTGTCCCCCTCCCTGATGAGGGGGTACGACTTCGTGAGTTTCTTCGTCTTGACGAGATGGTTGTATATGAGTCCACCCTTGACGGCGATGGGTGTGGACTTCTTGTAGATCGACGCTGCGTCTGCATACTCGTCAAGGTTGTTGCACCCACGGGGGAACGAGATCTGCTGCACCGAGAGCCCCATGAACTCGTCGTGGAATCCATCCACGAATGACCGAAGGGCACCCTCGTCAGATGTGAGGATCAGACTGATCGCCTGATGGAGGCTGCTGCGAACGACCTGCGGAGTCGATGACCGCACGACCTCAAGACCCGTCACCTTGATGTCGGGTTCGTCCATGTAGACATCGTCCTCGCCCATGTGTACGGCGAGGCAGTACCTCTTCTTCGCAGCCCACAGTCCACGCATTGCGATGTTCTCACGCTTCATGCTCATGCGGTTCGCATATGCGTTCATGCCGACCGAGAGTTCTTCGTACCACCTTGAAATCCTTGGGAGGATGATCTCGTTGCAAGACCTATTGAGGAACTGCACCGTCTCCTTGGTGGGTTTCTCACCGAGGACCTTGGAGACCAATGGACCGAGGTGCAGGTACACCGAGTCCGTGTCGGAGGCGATGACATAGTCGTGACCTTCCGTGGCGCAGGTCTTGTTGAGGAAGCGGTTCAACTTCTGTTCGATCCACTTGATCGACAACTTGCCCGACCATGTGATCGCCTCGGCGATGCGGAGGTCGTAGTATCGGAAGTACTGGTTGCCCATGGCACCGAATGCCGAGTTCAACTGCACCTTGCGGACGAGTTGGAAGTTGTGGTACTTCGATACCTCCTTCTTTTTCGCCCCTACCTCCTCGGGGGAAGCCTTGTCCGAGTTCTTTTTCAGCCAACCCTTGGCTTCGACCGAGAGCCTCTTGTATTCCTTACGCTGCTTGTACATCGTGTCCATGAGTTCGGGGAGGAACCCATGGATGTCCCTGCGGTACATGGTGCCGTTACCCGCCACGGAGAGATTGCGCTCCCGTGCGGAGGCAAGGGCGGGGGCAAACTTCTCGGGATCGGCGAGAAGGGTGTCCGCAGTCATGTCGGGGATCCTCTCGTCGGCGATGGTCTCGGGTGAGAGGTTGTACTGCATGATGAGGTGCGGGTACAGACTGTCGAGGTCGAACGAGGCGACCCACTCATAGGGGCTCGGCTTCGGCTCCTTCACATAGGCACCCGCAAACTGCTCACGCTTCTCGACCGATGGCTTCGGAGGAATGGCGATCCTCTTGGTCCGCAGGTAGTGGTAGATGATGCTGTCCCACATGCGCACCTGCGAGAAGACATCGTCAAGGTTCGTCCGTGCGCTGTAGGCGAGTGCCTGAGCGAGTTCGATCAGCCGCAACTTGTCCTCAAGTTGGAGGACGAGGCGGGTGTCCTTGATGTTGTACTCCATGAACCGTTGGAAGTCCTGCTTGTACAGGTTGGAGAGGGTACCGATATCGGAGTAGTCGATCTTGCCCTCGCCGAGTTCGATCATGGCGATGTGCTGCAACTTGTACGATTCACGGGTGACGAAGGTGAACTTCTTGTACAGGTCGTAGTAGTCAAGTACCGAGATCCCCGCAAGGTCGTAGACCTGATTGTCTCTGTCCATCACGACAACCTTGCGGCTGCGGATCTCGCCCCATGGGGATAGCCTCTTGACCGCCTTGGGACCGAGGATTCGGCTGATCCTGCCGTGGAGATAGGGGATGTCGTACAGTTGGGCGTTCCACCCCGTGACGATGTCACAGTCGAGTTCCTCCCAAATGTCGAGGAACCTGTGCAGGAGACTCGCCTCGTCTGTGAACGAGTGGCACACGGCACCCTCGACGGAAAACTCCCCGAGCCCGAGGGCGTGTACCTCGTTTCCTTGGATCATCGTGATGGCATTGACACGCTCTCGGGGGTCATCGACCAAAGCGAACCCATCCTCGCTCTCGACCTCAATGTCGATGGAAAGGACACGGATGAAGGCGGGATCATACGGGATCTCGCCGTCGCTTCCGTACCTGTCAGCGATGAACTGATACTCGGGGTCGATGTCGCCATAGACACCGAAGCCGCCTACCCCATCGTACTGACCGACGAACTGCCTCGCCTCGTACATGGTGTCGAAGTCGATGGGATCGACCATCCTGCCGTCGATGGTTCGCCACGATGTCCCCTTCGGCTTGCTCGTCGTGACGAACAGGGTCGGTCGGTAGGTGAGGGATTCGTGGAGTCGGCGACCCTTCTCGTCGTAGCCCCTGTGGAGGATGCGACTGCCCTTGGTGCTGACGGCGGTGTAAAAGGGCTTCATGCGAATAGATCGGTGAGTGGGATCGGGCACTCCTTCGTGATCCTGTCGGTTGCGATCTTGATGTATTCGGGGTTCAGTTCGGTTCCGACGAAGTTCCTGCCGTGCTTGAGGGACACGACACAGGTGGTTCCCGATCCCGTGAAGGGGTCGAGGACGATGCCACCTTCGGGACATCCCGCTAGGACGCAAGGTTCGATGAGATCGGGAGGGAAGGTGGCGAAGTGCGCTCCCTTGAACGGCTTCGTGGTCACCGTCCACACCGAACGCTTGTTGCGAGTGCCATCGCTTTCATTCATAAGACCACGCAGCCCCCTGTTGTCACCAGCAATGTTATCTGCGTTCTTGTTGTTCTCTGCTCGTCCGCTTCCTTTCGTGTGGTATCTGTTGTGGTGATCCGAATATGTCGCCTTCTCCTTGATCGCTTCATTGTCGTAGTAGTACCTCGGGTTCTTCGTCAGGAGGAAGATGTATTCGTGTGCCTTGGTGCAGCGGTCTTCCACGCTTTCGGGCATGGGATTGGGCTTGTGCCAGATGATGTCCTGACGGAGATACCAACCATCAGCCTGTAGTGCAAAGGCGACACGCCACGGGATGCCGATCAAGTCCTTCGTCTTCAATCCCACCTGATCCCTGCGGTTGGCGGGGACGAAGTCGGTCGGCATGCTGCGATAGTTTCCGTTCGCCACGGTCTGCGGCGGAGGGGCGCAGTTCTTCGCCGACATGTACGAGTCGCCGAGGTTCAGCCACACCGTGCCATCGTCACGGAGTACCCTGCGGACGGAACGGAAGACCTCGACCATCTTGGAGACATACCCCTCTACCGTGTCTTCCTGACCGATCTGCGAGTCCGTGCGCTTGGCTCCGCACTTTTTGCACAGGTGTCGGTGCTGTATGCCCTTGCCGATCTGCTCGTCATGTACCCGTGTGCGTGTGCTGCCGTCCATACGCTCACCCACGGCTATCATGGACTTCTTCTGCCTCATGCGTTCTTCCATAGCAGTCTCATCAATGTGATCGCAGTTGGAGTCACCTCCCTCCCATGTTCCCGTTCCGTAGTCACGGAGTCCGAAATACGGAGGAGATGTGATGCAAGTGTGGACGCAGCCATCGGGCAGAGTCCTCATTCCTTCGATACAGTCGCCTAAGATGATGTTGTAGCGGTGGTCTTTGGTCATTGCATGAGTCCGTGCAGACCCATGCACCTCTCCGCACGATCCTTGGCGATGAGGACGGCATTCGGATTGCTGTCCACGCCGACCACATTCCTGCCGAGGCGCAACGCCGCCTCAACGGTCGTGCCCGAGCCACACATGGGGTCTAGGACTAGATCGCCCCTATCCGTGTACGCTTTCATCAACCTCTCAAGGAGTTCAAGAGGTTTCTGTGTTGGGTAGCCGTTCCTCTCCTTCGCCGTGGTCGAGAGGATGCCGATCTGCCACCAATCATTCATAATGCGACCATCGGGATGGAACCCCTCCCTGCCGCCGTAGTCCCTCGGGTACGGCTCACGGATCAGGTTGAAGCGGCAGAGGTCGGCATCCTTGGCATACACGAAAAGGTTGTCGTGCTTCCGTGAGAAGTGACGCTTCGATGCCCCGCCCGAGGCGTAGCACCAAATGATCTCGTTGCGGAAGTTCCTCGGGAGGAAGATGTTCTCAAGGGACATCCTCACACGGTGGGAGGCATGCCAATCGACATGGACGCACAGGTTCCCGTGGGGCTTGAGGATTCGCCGTGCCTGTACGAAGGTCGAGATCAGCATCCCCATGTAGTGGTCGATGCTGTTCCACTTGTCGCTGAACTCCCCGAAGTCCCTGTCGCAGTAGTACGGGGGGTCGAGGTAGATGAAGTCGTACTTGTCGGAAGGCTCACCGACCATGAAGTCGATGGCATCGGAGTTGAAGACCTCGTAGTTCACTCAAAGAGTCCCTTCAGGTCGTTGTTCACCATGCTCGACGCAGCGTGGTCGATGCGGTGTTTGGCGATCTCCGCATACTCGGGGTTCATTTCGATCCCCACGAATCGGAAGCCTTCAAGCATCGCCGCCTTCCCTGTCGATCCGCTGCCCATGAACGGGTCGAGGACGATCCCGTTTGGTTGAGTCACTAGACGGCAGAGATAGCGCATAAGGGCGGTGGGCTTGACGGTTGGGTGGTAGTTACGGGGCGAAATAACGCGGTTCAGCCCGATGTCTTGTCCCTTGTCGTATCCCTCTCCGTTCAACTGTGCGCCGTTTGACATCCCAGACTTGCGCTCCTCCAACCCCTCGCACCCCTCGTCCCGATCCGCCTTGCTCGCCTTGGCGCAGTAGAAGAAGCGGGCGGCGGAGCCTCTGTCGCCGTAGCCTATGTCGCCCTGTGGACTCCCCGCTGTGCCGAAATGAGAGACTGTTTGGTTGCCACGAACAGCCACGCCAGCCTTGACGCTTGGAAACAGCCCCACCACCTCGTCGCTTCCGTCGTGGATGAGGTTGGCGGGGAAGCGACCGACCTCGCTGTGTTGGTTCGCTTTGGTCGAATCGTAGTTGTCACCCAAACCTGTTTGGGAAGGTCTGCCGTTCGCACCGCATTTATAGTCCCCGTTCAACTCCACCCTGCAACCATCCACATTGATCGCCCCCGTCCCATGCCGCAATACATTCTTCGCAACCGTGCCACACAGCGGCTTGCGGGCGACGATGATCGGTTCCCATGCGGGCTTCAGGGCTGTTCCCCAACCTTGCCATTGCTTTGCCGCTTCGGTGGCAGGAGCGGTGATGTCCACGACTCTGCTTGACGAAACGGAGTTGGGGCGTTTTGCAAAGTCATCGCCGCCGCTACGAGCGTGCTTCACATGACCAAGTTTTTCCCCGATGGCTTCATACATATCCTCCGCCCAATCAGGAACCTTGCCAAATTTCTCACAGAGCATGACGAACTTATCTTCTGGCAGGGTTTGCGGACACGGCGTATTTTCACCGAGGTAGTGGTCGATTTGGCGTGTCGTGACACCACACGCAGAAGCAAGAGCCTCCCTAGTGCCAAGCGATTTCAGCCACGGGCGGATCACTTCGTTGCTGGCTCGTCGCTTGTCAATCGCCTTGCTCACATCATGGCTCTTGGGGAACCCCGATCCGTAGACCCACATGATGCAGTCCCGAATCTCCCATCCTGCATCCTCAATGGCACAGGCAAGGCGGTGGTAAGTGCGGGTTCCTCCGAAAGCGAGAAGATGCGCACCTGGCTTGGCGACACGGATGGCTTCGATCCAAAAGTCCTTCGCAGGGATTCCATGATCCCATTCCTTCCCCATGAACTCAAGTCCATAGGGAGGATCGGTCACGATGGAGTCGATGGAGTCGGGGTCGAGTTCCCGCATCTTGTCGAGGCAGTTTCCGATGAGGATTTCGTAGTTCACTCAAAGAGTTCCTTCTTGATCTTGTTCCAATAAGCGGTGGTGTTCGCCCACGCCTTCTTGTCCTTCTCCTTGGTCGAGTGCTGCTTTTTGAGGATCCCGCCGCCGCCGTTGTGAATTCGGGCGAGTTGCTCAAGGGTGGCACCCTTGGGTGCGTACCGTGCGAGGTATGCACGGACGATCCGCTCGGCGTAGACGGGGTCGAAGCAGTCCCGATACGACCCGCCGATGGACTTGTCGTGGTCGGTTGCGTCCTTCCAATATCCCCAATGGATCTGATAGATCCCGATTGCCTTTCCCTTGTCGCCAACGGCGTTGGGGTTGTTGCTCGACTCGACGGTCGCCAAGGCGGGGAGAATCAGATCGACATTCGTGTCAATCTGCGCCGAGGCTGCGGTCTGAATCGGAGACCCCGATGCAGAGGGTCCGTGGAGCCCTGCCGTTCCGATGATGATCGTGGAGATGAACACCGTTGCGATGAGTGTCGATGGGATTCTCATGGTTCTGCTCCTTCTTCTCTTGGAGGTAGGATTGAAACAACACGGCGTAGTTGATGATGTCGAGGATGGTGTCCTCGACGGACTCGTCCTTCACTTGTAGTGTGCCCGCTTCGATGAACGAGGACAGTCGGCTCATCTTGTCCGTGAGTCGGACGAGGAATCCCTGCTCGGTCGAGCAGATGCCCATCGCCTCGCAGCGGGTGAAGTTGGCGAAGGGGCTCTCGCCACCACGACCTGCGTAGTCGTGGTTTTTCCTCTTCATCAGGTTGATCGCCAACCCGCAGAGTCGCTCATGGTTCTTGAGGAGTTCTTCCCTGTTCATCTCATGCCTTTCCTGTCGAGCCGAAGCCCCCGTTGCGGGTTGTCCCTCTGTCCATCACATCGTCCACTTGGAGAAAGATCGATGAGATCTTCTCCACGATTTCGCCTTGGCAGATGCGATCCCCGTGGCGAAGCGCAAGAACTGCGCTGCTTGTGTTCGTTACGGGAACCATCAGTTGTTCGATGTAGTCGGAGTCGATCACACCCTCGCAGTTGGCGAGCATGAGACCGCTCTTGACGGCGAGTCCCGAGCGCATGTGGAGGCGCACGGAGTAGCCCCTCGGGATGTCGAGGATCAGTTGGGTAGGCAGGAGGGCTCGTTCGCCCTGCCTGAGTTCCAACACGACATCCTTGCTACCGCTCATGTGGTCGGGAAAAGCCATCCCATGCGAATATGTGTTGTTCGCCGTCCACACATCGACCTTCCTGTGTCCCACGGGGAGACACAGTTTGATGTCGAAGCATGCGGAGTCCTCCGTCGCATAGGCGGGAGGGAAGGCTTCGGGGTGAAGACGCTTGTAGCCGAGGATCACGGAGTTCATGGTGAAGAGTTGGTTGGCTCACTCGGACGGAGGCTCGGGGGGTTTCGACCCCTCGGGTTCCTCGGGTCGCCGCTTGCGGAGACCTATCCTGTACTTCGGTATGAGTTCCCACTCGGCTTTCTGCGAGTGGGGAAGGATCTTGAAGTGCCCGATGGAGCAGGTCGGCTCCTTGATTCGGGTCGGATCCACGACCTTGACGAGCCCCCATTCTTCTAGGAGACCCGTGATCGTGTTGCGACGAGCCTTGTCCGACTCGGAGAAGTCGGTGGGTAGCCCGTCCAACAAGAAGAGTTCCTTGAAGTGGACGATGTAGTATCGACCCCTCTTATGCAAAATATGGCAGGACTGCCACAGTTTCTTCTCGGCCTTCGCCGAGATTCCGATCCTCGTCAGGGTCTCTTTGACCTTGAGGAAGGCATCGGGAGAGGGAAGAGTAACCTCCACTAGGTTGTCCACGATCTCGTTCACGACTTCGTAACTCGGTTTGGAGTTATTTAGGGTGACCCGCCCTTCGCCTTGAGGATCCTGTCCCGAGCCTCGACATCCATGAGGGAGATGTACTCGTCGGCTCGTTTCCTCCCGATCCCATACCGCTGCATGACAGCCTGTACGAGTTCCTCGTTGCCCTCCTCGGGCTTGATCCACTTGTCGAACCTCTTCCTCCGCCTGACCGAGGCGTAGAGATAGTCGTACTGCATCCGCCTCTCCGTGAACGGGAGGCAGTTCATCTCGTTGGCATAGAGGATCGTGTCGGGGCTGAAAGACAGCCCACGGTTGACCACGAAGGGGGTGTAGTCCTTCTCGGTGTCGGGGGAGACCTCCATGAGGTTGCCCGTCTTCTCGTTGATGCTCTTGATGAAGTCGAAGGGGGAGAGTCTTTGGCTCATGGGATGTTCACACCGTCGAGGTCGATGTCCTCGGATTTCAGGCTCACGATCAGCCTCATCGGGACATAGACCCACTTGTTCTTCTTGATGTCGTAGACGCTGTGCAGTAGGAATTGGTCGTAGGCGTTCGACCCATGGTAGCGGTCGATCAGGGGTGCCTCGACATACTCACGCCCGACCACGCATACTCGGTGGGCGATTTTCGTCTTTACCTTCTTGCCGCCCATGTCCTCGTATTCGATGTCGATGTGGTTTGGGTAGACGGCAGAGAGTGCAGCGTCCAACCATTCGGCAAGCATGACATCGGTCATGCCCGTGACATCGAAGTACGAGCCGAGACCGCCGTTGCCGCTGTCATCGGAATGCTTCTTGGCTACCTTCATTGCGAAGTAGTTGTTCCGCTCCCGCAGGAAGGTCTGTCGGGCGTTGCTGCACTCTTTGATGAAGTCGGTGTAGGAGTACTTCCTGTCGAGCCGTTGGTTGATCTTGGAGACCTTCTCCAACTGATCGTCGTTGATCATGCTCGACAGCAGCATGATCTTCTCCAATGGATTGACCACCTCCCCGACCGATACGGTCCTGACCGTGGAGTCAAAGTCATCCCAAAACCTGTCGCTGACCTCTTCGCCGAGCGACTGTCGGAACTCTTCGATGTAGGATTGGATCTGATACCGCTGACCGATCTCATGGATCGATATGGACAGATCGTTGAGGCTTTTCACGACCATCGGATGCCCCCCTTCGTCGCCCGTATTTAGGCTTTGAAGGTGCATTCCGATGCGAGGACCACGCAACAGGCGGCGAGGTTGAGTTCCTGATCGGCGGCGAAGGCAGACTTATACTGATAGTCCGACAGGGTGATGACCGCCTGAGGAACCGAAGAGGGCTGCAACGAGTCGAGCAGGGTCTCGTAGATCCTGCGGAACACATGAGCGGTGTCCTTGTCGGCGTTCTCCACGACCCACTTGCGTATGTCACCGAAAGACTTCGCCTTGAGTGCTTTGATGAGAGAGTCCATGGCGATGTCGGAGGTGACGAGGATTCCCGCATCGATTGAGCCCGACACCGAGTACCGCTGCACCTCGTTGAGGACACGGCGGAAGTCGGGGAAGTGCTTGATGATCAGTTCGGCGAGGACACGATCCTCATGCACGACACCCTCGGCATCAAGGATTCCCTTGAGTCTGCCGTGGAAGTCTTTCGCCATCCTCGCCTTCTCCTTGGCGGGGATCTTGAAGTCGATCACCGTGCAGCGGGAGTGGAGGGGATCGATGACCCTGTTCTTGAAGTTGCAGGTGAGGATGAACCGACAGTTCGACCCGAACTCCTCCATGAAGCCACGGAGAGCGGGCTGTGTCGATTGGGGGTTCAGGTAGTCCGCCTCGTCAAGGATGACCACCTTGGTGCCACCACCAAGTGAGACGGCGGAGGCGAACTGCCTGATGCGGGTGCGCAGGGTGTCGATGCCGCCGTCCTCGGATGCGTTGATGAACAGCACATCACGACCGAGTTCGTCGCACACCGCTCGGGCGACCGTGGTCTTGCCGCAACCTGCGCCCCCGCAGAGGATCATGTTCGGGATGTCGCCCGACTTGACGATGTCCGAGAAGGTCTCGGACAGTCCCTTGGGTAGGACGCAGTCCGAGACCTTCTTTGGACGGTACTTCTCTACGAGTAGGTCGTTCATATCAAGCCTTGTTGGTGCTGTCCGATTCCATGGCGACCCAATACGAGACCGATGCGCCCGTGAACCGAGCGACACGCTTCTCACCGATGTCCACCGTGTAGTCGGCGGGGATCATCTTGAGGTTCTCGATTTTGAACCAATAGCGGAACGAGCGGCTGTATTCCTGCGTGTCGATGGAGACCGACCAACTGTGGGCGGTCGGATCCTTCTTGTCGCAGACACGGATGCAGATGCCCTCACCGCAAGCCTCGACGCACATGTCGGGAGCCTGAAGGACGGACGCAGCCTTGAGAAGGGAGCCGAGGCTGTCCTTCGTCAGTTGGAACGAGACCGAGATGTTCGGCATCACGATCTTCCTGTCCTCCTTGGTGAGGAGAGTCGGATCACTAAAGAAGTACTTGACCGAGGTCTTTCCTCCCCCCGCCTCGCCGATGAGGACATGGGTTGAATCAAACTCAAACTCGGGTTCCTTGAAAAGGCTCACCACCGAGAGGAACTTGCCCATGTCCCAAATGCCGAACTCCGTGTCGAATGTCTCCTTGACCTGCGCCTCGGCGAGGACGGTCTTGGACGGCGACACGGTGTTGATCGTGCTTCCCGCCCTGACATGGAGGTTGCTGTTGATGGTGGCGAAGTTCTTGAGGATGTTCAGCGTATCGGGGCTGATCTTGGTAATCGTCTTGGTCATGGCTTGCGCTCCTTCGTTGTGTTCTTTCGCCCCGAGAGGGACTTCTTTTGTCTCATCCGTGCGATATCGGATATATCCGTGTGTGCGAGTATCTCCGCCTCCAAGTCCCACGGGTAGTGCTTCAATAGCCGCCGTGCCTCCTTGCGGATTCCGCTAGGAACCCTCGGAGTAAGGGATGGAGTGAGGAGCGAAACTAAGAACCGCCTAGTGTTGCAGACGGCGTTGAATCTCTCGTATGGCAAGGTCATGTCATTCTCCAAATGAAAGGGCGGAAGAGGCTTGCGCCCCCTCCGCCCTACACGCAGCGGCTCTCGCCGATTACCTCTTGCGCTCGGGCAAGCGCACCTCGACATCATCGAACTTGCGCCACACCGACTCGTAGTTGCGATCTATGTGTTCCGTGAGGTCACGCCGAAGGTCGTTGAACCTGCGGTCCACGGACTCCTCAAGACCGTCGAACCTGTCGCTGATCTCGTCGTTCTCTTCACGGGCACGGTCTTCGATCCTGTTCATTTTGTCCATGTAGTCCGCATCCTTGGCATCCTCATCGTCCTTGGCGACCTTCGCAGAGACAGCCTTGGCGAGATTGTTGATGAGGTACGAGCAGAGGAGGAGTAGGAGACCGACACCACCGATGGCAACGGGCTTGCCCAACTCGTCGGTCGTAAGCATCATCCACAGGGAGTAGCCTACGGCGGTGAACGAGACTAGGGCGAAGTACAGGCTCACGATGGAGCAGGACTTCACGGTGCCGATGGTGTTGCTGCGGACGGACTTGTCGGTGAAGGTGATGTTCATGTCGGGGACCTCAGATGATGGTGAGAGAGCAGTACGCCTTGCCCGTCATCCCCTTCTCTCGGTACCGACCGAAGATCAGGAGATGCCGTTTGTTCAGTTTCCCACCTCGGACGATGATCCCGTACTTGATGATCCGCCGTCCGAGGGTGATCTGCCACCCGTTCGACACAGCGAACGAGGTGATCGCACTTTTCATGCTTGTGCTGATATCGCCCCTGAACAGGTAGCCCTTTAGTCCCGCACCCCACACATTGGATTCTTTCATCAGCCCGACCAACTGCATGATCTCGGCGTATCCCTTGCTATTTGACTTGCCCCTTGCACCCAACTTGGACGATAGGAGTGCCTTCGCCTCGGACGAGGGTGCGCAGGTGCGTGTGCGGCAGCGGAACTGCCTTGCCGTGTTGACGATCTGCCGCTTCGCCATATCGGATTATTTATCCGACGAGTCAGACTGCAACGGCTCGTACTTGTGCAGGAGGGCACACTCGCCGCAGAGGGTCTTCAGCCACCGTCCCGATGTATGGGAATGACCCACGCTTCCACAGATCTCGCACACGCCCGAGGAGAGTTGCTCGGTCACGGCGATGGCTCCGAGGATCCTCTCGTTTCCACCGTGGCAGTAGATGCGGAGTTGTGCGAACTTCTCCTTCATCTGCACGATTGCGAAGGGGGTGTCCCCTTCGGCGAGGGAGGGCTGTCGGTCGATCTCCCGTTCGATCATCTGTATGAGATTCTCTACGAGTTCGTCCCATCCATAACCAAACTCCCAACAAACAGTTCCGACAGATCCGTTGGGATCGTCGGACTTGGTGCCTCGCCCGAAGACTCGGGGGTGGGCGGCTTCGATCTCCTCACGCCGCCTCTCCTTGCCTCGGACGATGTCTTGATGGAGTTGTACGACTCGGTCTCGGAGGTCGGACTCTGAAGCGATGTCCTGTACCCCGCCTCCTCCTTCCACCGTGTCGGGCTGTACTCCGTCCCCGATCCGATCCTCCGATGGAAGTCGTTCAGCCACTTCGCCTCCTTGACGGCATCCTTCTCGCTTGCATACACCGCCACAACACCGTGGCTCACCACTAGGTAGCCCCTGTCCGTGGAGTTGCTCTTGACTGTGATCACCCATAGTTTTCCTTTTGCCATTGCTTGATCGCTTTCTTGCCCTTCGCAGAGAGTTTCACCGTGACCAATGCTGTGGGTTCGTGAAAGTCATGCTGCTCTTCTTGGCACGGGACCGTGACCGAGGTGACCTTTCCGAGACCGTGGAAGTCGGTGTCCACCGCATAGAAAGGTCCTCCCTCAAAGTCGATCATGTTGTCGCCACCACGGCAGAACTCCGAGGGACCCGAGACCTTGAACAGCATCCGCTCCTCGTCAAGGAGGGTGATCGTCCTCAGTTGCCCGTAGCGACTGCGTATGGTGAATGAGTAGTTCATCTGAATGGGTGGTGAAGGACTTGCACCTACGGAGTCGTATGACGGCAGATTTACAGTCTGCTCCCTTTGCTGCTCGGGCAACCACCCAACTCGCCCGCTTGGGATCGAACCAAGACTAGAAGAATCAAAGTCTTCTGTGCTACCTTTACACAACAGGCGAAATCGCAGCGAGGGCCTTGCACCCTTTCTCAATCTCGGGCACTAGTAGCCCTGATCCATATGAGCCTGACGGTTTATCTTCCGTTGCTCGACTGCACATCACTAAATGGAGTCGGGGGGAATCGAACCCCCGTGATCTCACGCTCACCGTGGTGCCTACTACGCCAATAGCCCTTGCTTGTCCTGACCCGCCGCCGAGGGCAACTGAGCGGGTTCAGTTTCGGGATCTTTGCTCTCGGTCGCAGTCGGCTTCCCGACTCCCTGCGACCCATCTCTTGGTTTGATCGTCCGCCTCAAGAGAATCGGGAGGACGATTCGTCGGGATCAGGCCGCAAGGGCGAGACGCTGACGGGGCTGCACATTGAACTTGGCAGTTATGGTTTCCATACACTTTTACGGGACTAGCATGGTTTCCCGTGGCGCATCACTCATCGGTCTTCGTGGATTCGATACCTGATCGACCCCGATGTTTCACTTCAGACGGAGAAGGTACTTCGTCTTGTTGATCGCCCCGATCATCTCGTCCCTGATGTTGAGGAGATCCGTGTCCTCGGGTTTGAGAAGGGCGGGGACTTCGTTTGTCATGTACAAGATCGCTTGGTCGAGAGCCTCGACCACGGCGGCGTTGTCCTTGTAGTTGACGAGGGTCAGCCTGTACGAGTCCTTGGCTGCGGGAACACCGTAGCGTCCCGAGAAGGTCTCCACGAACTCATCGATCTGTCCGTCGAGAGCCTCGTAGAGACCTCCGAGTGCCTGATGTTCGGCATACGACTTGGTTTGCCAATGGAAAACCCGAAGTTGCGATTGCAGGGTGAGGAGACTGGTGATGAGAGTCATGGTGATATCTATTCGATGAGGTAGCGACCCATGCTGCCGTGGATCTCGTTGACGCTGCTTCGGGCATCCCGTAGGACCTTCGTGTGCGCCTCGGCATAACCCGTGGCGTACTCCTCCCAATACACCTTCTTGTCGGAGGTGGCGGAGGTCATTCCGAGCGGACACCTGCTCGGCTGACCTGACATTCGGTCGTTGTACCCGTCCTTGTAGCCTTGACCTGCGATGTATTCCATGATTTCACTCCTAGTAGCGGAGGTGGGAGTCGAACCCACACTAAGCGGATTTTGAGACCGCCGCCTCTGCCATTGGGCTACTCCGCCGATGGCTCTCTTCCCGCCATCAGATGACGCAGCCATGCGCTTTGAAATGTGTCGGCTTCCTGATAGGACTCAAACACGAAGGGCTTCCCCTTCATCTTGGAGTAGAACTGAGAAACCTTCATGGGCTTGAACTCGCCCACAGAGAACTCCTTACCGAGACCTGGAAACTCGACGGCGTTGCCATCCTCATCCTTGCCTTGGGTGCCGATCAGGACCGCCTTGCCGTCGAACGACTTGTACAGGACGGAGTCTTGGTTGTATCTCGCCCCTGCCTTGCGGAGGAATCCCTTGAGGCGACCCTTATCGTCTCCCTTGTCGCCGATGACAAGGAACGCCTGTTCCCTGACATCCTTGGAGACCTCGGAGCCGTATCCTTCGATGTAGTGACCATCGACACGGTAGAAGCCGAATCCCGCAGCACGGATCTCCGCCTGTAGTTTAGCGTTCCGTGCCTTGTTCTCGGCGACAGGGTATCGACCACGGAAAGCCGTGATGATGCCGATGTTCCGCTCAAGGGTGTGTTGATAGAGTCGTGACAGAGATGCCTCGTCAAGCACACGCATCGTGCTGACTTCGTTGGCGGTCTCCGTGAGGTTCTTGAGAGTCTCAGTCTCGTTGTTCATGCCGTCACCATTGCCTTTCTCCCCGTGAATCCAAACCTTTTGAGCGTTGCGATTGTGGTCGCAGCGTTCTTGTGATGAATACCTACGCCACCCGCAGCATTCCACTCATCGATGTTCTGCTTGAGATCATCGATGAGGATGTTCTTCGTGCCATCCTTTTGCACAGCATACTCACGCTTCTCCGAGCGAAGACCGATGTGGATCCTGACGGGAAGCGGACGCATCTCCCGCTTGATCCATGTCATCTTGTCTTCCTTGCTCGTCGGTTGCCATGATGTAGTGTGAGCCGAGAGGATGTGTGCCCCGTACTGCGAGATGTAGTTCCACAGGATCTTGCCGTCAGCCATCCATGGGAAGTTGAGGAATAGCCTCGGATGATCTCTGTCGAATCGCTTCCTGCGGGTTCGGATGTACGCATCAAATTCCCTCTCCGAGCAAGAAGCGTTTCCGTCGAGGGCACAGATGCCGCCGACGAAGTCAACGAGGACACCGTCCATGTCGCAGTAGATCTGCGCCTTGGGATTCTCGCTGAGTATGGATTCAATGAGGGTGAGCATGAGATTATTTAGAGAGACCCGACCTTGTGGGGTTTGATCCATAGGGTCTTACGCTCCGACCTGCCAACTCCACACACCTGACGGCGGAAGTGACCTCGTCGCCAATGGAGCCTTACGCCCGTGCCCCCCACACCCGACTCTCCTTCGGTTTGAATCCGTTCCACAAGGTCGAGCATGGTCGGGTTCCACAGGGCAGGACGATTTTTTCCCTTCTTGACCCGAGCCTCACGGGCGATGCCTCCGCCGACTTTCACGATGTCATTCGTGGCGTTCATGGCGCAGAGAATCTTCCAAGCGAGACGAACCACCTCGCCGTTCTGCCACTTGTCCCGCTCAAGTTGGTTGGGCGTGAACTCCACGCCAAACTCTTCAAAGAACGACTTGGCGGGATCATCCCGATTGAAGTATTGACCATGCTCCGCCAACTGTTCGCCGTAGGTACCCCGACACGGGTAGTGTGCATGGGATGTCACGCTCTCGGAGTCGAGGAAGGTCACGATGTACGACTTCCCATACTGCACATGATCGACTCGGACGATGCTGAACATCGTGATGTACGAGGTGGTGCCGAACACGCCCGAGATCTCGGCGAACTTCCGTGCGGTCGGCAGGACGAACAGGATACCCTCATGCGGCCATTGGAGGTCCTCCATCGGCATGCTGTTCTCGACATCGGTGCGGTCGAGCGCATCGATGAGATCGTCGGACACGAAGAATGTCGGACCATCTGCCTTACGGAGGACCGTGCCCGAGTACTTGAACATCTCGGCATCCCTCTGCCGCTCGGGGGTCTCGTATTCCTGCCCCATCAGAATGGGGTATGCGATCTTGAGGCCGTAGTGCCCCCACCAATGCTTGGGACTTAGGTACCCGCTCGGGGGTGCGATCCTTCGGGGCATGGTGGCATCCTCCCATCCGTCACCGAGGATCTCGCCGAACATCATGTCGTTCATGCGCACGGGGGAAAGGTTCTTCATCATTTCGATGATTTCTTTTCTTTGCATTGCCATAACGCCCCCCGCAGGACTTGAACCTGCGACCTGCGGTTTAGGAAACCGCTGTTCTATCCAACTGAACTAGGAGGGCTTTTATATCAGTTCTCGGACTGCCACGCCGTCACGCTGCCGAGATTGAAGGATCGCCATTCGCCCTTCTCAACATCCCACACCACGATGTTCGTGGCGGGACGCTTCGGTTTCGACGGCAGCGGTGTGGTCGGGTCGGGCTCGGGCTTGGGAGGCAGGTGCGCCTCGTTGAGGGAGCAGCGCATCGTGCGCTGTGTCCCATCGACCTTGGTGAACATGACAGTCACGATACCCGCCTTGAGGGCATCGATGATCTGCTTGCGGATGACCTGCTGTTCCTCGGTGAGAGTCTTGGTATCGCTCATATACGATACGATACTCTACGATTCACTTCTCGTCAAGGGGATCGTCGGGATTTTCTTCGTCCTGATAATCCTGCCACTCACCCTCAAGGTCGCCCCCGAAGTTCTTCCCCCAATTGATCGACTTGAAAAAGTACACGGCACCGTCGTAGGTGGACGGAGGCGGCGGTGGATCCTGCTTCTTTGGCGGCTCGTTGATTGGCGGCTCGTTGAACATGTCGTTCAACATCTTTTCCAACATCTTGTCGTATTTTACGGGATCGATGTGGGTGTGGTACGAGTTGATCTTCTCGTCTTGCTGAACCGCCTTGGTGAGGTCGCCGAGGGTGGGTGGGTTCTTGAGCCCCGTCTGTGCGATACGGCGATCCTCGTTGGCATGGACGATGGACCGCAACTGCCTACGGACCTCAGCCAACCGCTGCAACTCGACCGTGCCCGTGGACTTGCCATGGGCTTCAATCGCCTTGAGGGTCTGCTCCAACGAGGTCAGGTAGTCCACCATCGCCGAGTTCTCTCGGCAGAGCGACAGGTTTGCTTCAAGGAGATGTCGGGATAGGGGTTGTCTTTTCATGGTCACCTCATCGGGATAATCGCCCGACAGCATGAAATTTTCATGCTTTCTATCGTGGGTCATCGACATTGAATACCTTGTACTTCCCGAGCATGAAGTTGTTGACGGCGAACGATTTGCCCGATCCTGCGCCACCCGCAAGGATGACAGCCTGACCCTCGGTCCTACCCTTGCCGATGACCACAGCCCTCTCCTCAAGGGTGCGCAGAATGTCCGTGTGATCTAATGTTTCTCCTCGGAGAATCATCTCTTCCTGTAGAGAGAAGTAAGTCTTCGTCATAGTCTGTTCCTCGTCGTGATCTTTGTGCATGAGTGGGGTGCTAGCCTAGTGTCATTGACAACACCGCTCGTCTTGGGATCACCCCTCTTCTTCCTCGGGATCGGCTTGACCATGTAGTCAGCCATCCCCTTTGTGAAGGCGAACCAATCCTTACCACGGTTGATGATTCGGTCTTCCATGTCAGACGGGGAGTTTGGGCTCGGAAGCCATGAAGTTGCGCTTCTTCATCGCCGTGAGTGCGACGATGCTCATCTCCTTGTCCTGTGGGCTCCAGTTCAGGACGAAGGGCATGTTGAGGTGATCCTTGCCGATGTCGAGAATGATCGCCTTCCAGTTGACCGACTTGCCCTTGATTTGTTGGGCGTACTTCGTGAAGGTCTTTCGGAAAGCGTCCTGCAACTCAGGGATGCTCACGGTTCCGCCGTATCCACGGCTACCGTTGATCCGCTCCCAGAAGTGCTTGGTGAATGCGATGTCGAGACCCGCCTGAGCGAACAGAGCGTCGAGCATCGACTCAAGCCGCTTGAGATCGTTCCATGTCACGAAGTTGTGTTCTTGCGCCTGTGCGGGCGCAAGCGAGCGCACACCCCCGCCCGTGCGTACACCTGCGCCCGTGGTCGGGCGACCCGTGATGATCGCCTCGCTGATGCCTCCCTTGAGACGGGCGAGGATTGCCTGAGGGATGCGGACCTTCTTGCGACCGATCTGTCGGCTGTCGCTGATGGAGTTCTCCTCAAGGGTCTCGTCAAGATCCCAAGGACCGTAGTGACCCGCCGAGAGCATCTTCTTCCGCATCTGCTCAAAGGTGTAGCGGAAGTAAGTGCCCACCTCGTTCGTTTTGATATTGCCGATGGCGTAGTAGACAGACTTCGGGATCTCAATTCGCTTGCCGTTGCTGTGGTCGTAGACGGTCTCTGCGTCCTCGACCCACGCATGGGCGAACCGCTGTCCCTTGACGGGTCCCTGACCGTAGACCAAGGCATGGACCATGACGATCTTCCCCGCCTTGGCATCCTTGCTCTCTAGGTTCGTCCCCGTAGCCGCCTTGCCGAACTGCGCCGTCATCATCAGGAGGTTCGCCGCTGCGACCATGCAGTCGCCCGTACCCTTCTTGTAGTTCTTGCGCTTCGTAGCCTCGGCTATGTGTTCGTTGAACGACTTCATCGGGTCCTTGACTGCCACTCGGGCGTAAGGGGCAGACTCCTGTCGGTGACCGCCTTGGTTTGGTTTGCTCCCGCCGCCTTGAGCCACCTGAGGATGTGATCCCTGCGACTATTCGCTTCCTCGGCGTTCCGTATCTCCCACGGCTTCATCCGCTTCTTCTCTTCTTGGGATGGCTCATAGTCCTCGACATCGAACTCTCCCCTCACTTCATCCACGGCGAAGTCCCTCGTTGAATAGACCATGTTCGCCGTGCTGTTCGTTTCCATGATGTGTTGGAGGAAGGTTTTCACATGCCGTATTTAGGGTTTCCAAAAGATAAGGGAGGGAACCCCGAGGGCTCCCTCCCTGTTTCCTTGCCAAGGCGGCGGTCACTTCGTCATCGTGGTGATGGCGGTGTGGAGGGCGGTCCACACGGTGTTCAGCCCGTTGAGGGCGAACGGAATGACGGCGAGGAAGAGAACCACATGGATCGGGTTCCTCCAACAGAAGCCGCCCTTGGTCGGGCAGCATTCGGTGCTGTTCTTCATTTCTGACTCCTTCTTCTTGAGATTGTTGGTGTTGATGTACATGATTTAGAACTTGATGCCGACACCAAGGCCGACGATCAGGTCAGTCTCGGGGACGGAGATGCTCTGCGTGATGGGGAAGTCCACCTTCGCTTCGATGGACACGGTGCTGCTTGGGGTCCAACTCACGACAGGACCGAGGAAGATCTGATCTTCGCTGACATCGATGTAGTAGATCTGAGTCAGTTCGGCTGCGAGACCGAGGTCGCCCCACTTGTAGCCGAGGTTGCTGCCGAGGGTGAGGATGTCCGAGTCGGTCTTCGCACCGAGCCACGGGGTGTAGGCACCGCCTCCAACGAAACGGAACTCTGCGGTCTGCGTGAAGTCGAACACCCAAACCTTACAGCCGAGGTCGCCCGTGAAGAACGGATCGACATTGGACGAATCGAATGCCTCCGAACCAACAGGAAGGTACACACCGCCACCAAGAGCCAGATTCCACTCACCGAGGAATTCATTGGTTCCTTCTGCGGCGACGAACTGACCACCGACAGCGAGGTTTGCGATGCTTGTCTCATCGCCCTGATTGTACACGGGCACAGAGACGAAGACCTCGGTTCCCTCGTTGAGCGAGAGGGTGAAGGTCGTGTCGAAGGCGAGAAGATCCTCGCCACCGTCGAAGGTGTGGTAGCCGAAGTCCTCATGGATCGACCACTTGATGTCCGAGACAGCCGCCTTGATCGACGGCTCGTCCTGCGGATTGCTGCCCTGTGCGAGGGCAGTCGTTGCGAGGAGGGCTGCGATGCCCATCCCCACCATGTTCTGCTTGCTGATCATTCATACTCCTTTGTTGCCCCCCCTTGACGAGGGGGTGCGGTTACTTATGCGTGAAGTCGCTCTTGGGAATGCGATCTTTACGCTCGTAAAAGATTGGAAACGAAAACCCCCCGCTATTGCGTAGCAAGGGGTTTTCAATCTTATTGAACTTTGGCTCTGTTACGAAGCGTAGGGCATTCCCATTTCATCGCCCTTGGCGGAGAGGAACTCTCGCCACATCTTTTCCGCCTCAGGTCCCGAGTAGATCTTCTTCCCGTTCGGGTAGTACAGGACTTCCTCGCCCTTCTTGAAAGCCCTGCCCTTGGCATCGACTCCCGCATACTTCGCCGTGATCCATCGGGGGTCGCCCGAGTATGAGGACGAACGGAAACCCGAACGGCGGTAGTACTCGTTGACCTCGACCGATTCCTTCTTCACCCCGCCACGCTTCCACTTGGAGGGCGGGTTGATCGCCTTCCTGAACGCCGCACCCGCATCGAACGGCTGCGACAGGTCGAGTACCTGCACCCTGAACGAGTGGAAACCCTTCGCCGCCGCCAATTTCTTCACCCGCTCGACATCCTGCGGGGACTTGCCCTGCGTGTAGATCGGCTGCGAGTGCAGTTCGTCGGTTTCGCCGCTCGGGATCGCCCAAAGGATGTATTCCTTCGCCTCGGTCAGCGCATCCGCTTCCTCTCCGATCCGACCGATGCCGATGCCGTGGTTGAGGAACCAATCGTATTCGGAAGTCTTCTGCGCTTGCCCGAATCCGCCCGACTCGGCTCGGATGATCGTTATGGCACCCACATTGAGACGGAAGCCGCCGTTCGGAGCCATGCTCAAGTAGCCCTTGATGATGCTTCGGGCGTTGCGGGGATGCGGGAACTCGACATCGTATGACACCCCGTAGTGCGAGTAGTCGCCGCTGCGGTAGAGTTCCCCACCCGACTTGACCGTTACGAGGATGTCTGCCAACTTGTACTTCTTGCCCTTGTTCAACTTCATCGGGGCAACTTCGCCCTTGAAGAAGGTGGCATACTTGTCCGACTCGGTCAGCGGATCGGTATCCTCCTCGACGCTCTCGGTCGTGACCCGCAATCCCATCATTCCGAACACGCCCTTGATGTGATCCCTGACCGTGGGGTTTCCCTTGCGTGACGAGTTGATGTACGCATCGCTCCCATCAAACTCAATCGTGAACTGATGGTCTAGTGGTCTGTCATGCTCAAACGACCATTGCTTCATCCCACCCGAAGACTTGGGTGCGCCGAAGATCGACCTGAGTTCGTTCTCCTTCACACCATGAAGCACGAACTCGGTGTTGTCGCCCGAGACAGTCTTGCTCGACTTCTTGTATTGGAAATTTCCGAAACGCCTCTTAGCCGTTTGGACATCAATGCTCTCCGTGACCTCGACCTTCTCCGTGACCTCGACACTCTCGGTCGTGTGCTTCTTGACGGTCACTTTCGATCCACCGAGCGTCTTCTTGTAGATGGCGACGATGGCTTGCATGTCCGATTCGTTCTTGCACTCAAACCCATGGTCACGCATCTTGCTGCCCATGTTGAATCCCGAACCCGACATCATATTCGCAAGACGCTTGGGGAGTGCTTGGTATGCAGCCTCCATGCCGTCATAGTCCTTCGACATGATGCTGAACTCGACTGTCTTCGCCTCGGTCAGCGGATCGAAGGACTCGACCTTCTCCGTGGAGTCCTCAAGGAGGTACTGATACGGCTTGAGCCACGCTCCCCATCGGAACTCGTCCTTATGGGTTCGGCTCTCCGTGACAGGCTCGGCAACGACCTCGACGCTCTCTGCCTTCACCCCAAGTGAGCGGAGTTGCTGCTTGAGCCTCTTGATCTCGTCTTCAGCCCGCTTCATCCGTACTGCGCCTCCCGCCATCGAAGGTCGGTTGCCGATCCCGACGATCTCGTTTTCGAGTTCTTGGATGCGCTTCCGAACCTGCGGGGCGGTCACATACTTGGCGACCTCTTTCTGATGGTCACGCTTCGCCTTGTCCAACGCCGCTTTCGCCTTCTGCTCGGTGTCATACCGACCGCCGAATGTCGTGCCGTTCACGGTGTCGTAGAAGACGAAGTAGGCGATCTCCTCCCATTCGGACTTCTCCGCAGGGGTGCGCCACGGCACGGCACCACCGCTTGAAACGGAACGACCCGTTTCCTTGTGCCTCCATGAGGAGGTGCGTATGACCTTGGTGTGATCCGTCCAATGGGAGTAGCCACCCATGCGAACGCCTTCGGAGACCTCGACGCTCTCTGCCTTCACCCGCTTCCTCGGGACATCGTATGCGGCAATGCTGTTCACGACCTTGCCGTCCTTGTCGAGGATGTTGACCCTGTGCCACCCGAAGACGGTGTTCTTGCCCTTCATGTCCTTGAATATGCCATCCATGTGTGCGGGAAGGGCTTGGATTGAGTTGATCTCCTTCGGGTGCTTGTATAGAACCTCTCCCTTGTAATTTACAAACTGAATCGTGAAGGGGGATGCCGCATCCCGCAGACCCTTGATGATCATGGGGTAGGGGATCACCGTGTATGGGCCTTCGGTGAGTTCTGCTTCGGCAACCTCGACCTCTTCCTTCACAGGACCGATGTAGCGGACATGTACGGACTTCTTATTTGAAGCCTTGAGAGCCTCTACGCCCTTGGTTTCTGCTTCCTTCGTGCTGCTTGCCTGAACCGTGATCTGTTGACCTGTCTTTGCGTGGAATGCAAGGTAGTTACTCAACTGCTCGTTGACCTCAAACGACTCTCCGTGGAATGTGTTGAAATAAGCGTTTATCACATCGGCAGCGTATGATCCGAGCAACTTCATCTGATTGATCGCAACACCGTGCTTCGTGAGGGTCTTGTTTATCATGGCGAATCGCTTCTGAAGACTTTTGATCTTCATCACCGTCTTGAGTTCGGTGATCGCTTCCTTCGGCAAAGAATACATGAAGTCTTCAATCGCAGTCTTCACGCCACCCTCGGTCAGCGGATCGGCGGACTCGACCACGGCATCCTTCTTGAACTTGTGCTTCACGAAGTCCTTGATGGCGTAATCGTGATCCACCATCTTCCTCTCGCTCCAAAGGGACTCGTAACTCTTGGGCTTCCCCGACGAGTCCTCCCTGAAGATCGCCGTCTCACCCCCCATAGAGGAGGACGAGACGATGTAGTACTCGGAGCCGTACCGATAGAGGGTCTGACTTCCCATCTCCTTGACCAGTTTGATGCTGTCAACTGCCTCTTCGATCTGCTCTCCTTCGCCGACAAACCACTCGTAGAGGTCGGTGCCGTCGAGGTCGAGCGACTCGCCACGGACCATCGTGAGGTCGAGGCTGACGATGGCGTTGGTTCCCGTTGGGGACTTGATCTTGTTGAACTGCGTGGCGACCGATGCGACCGATCCCATGCTCTTGCGACGGGCGAGACCGTTGAAGGCGATGGTGAAGTCCCTTGCCTTCGCAGCATTGGCGAAGTACAACTTCATCTCCTGACCCTCGGTCTTCATGTGGATGATGCCACGCTCAAAGCCCATCCTCGTCAGGAGTTCACGGAACTTCGCCTCAAACTGATGCTTGCCCCAACCGAAGAGGGTCGGTGCAGCCTCGCCACCCGTGAGGACGGGTTCCTCGCCGATCATCCTTGTGATCTGATCGATCTTGGAGATGTTGGTTCCGCCATACTTTGCGGCTTCGGCAAGGATCTTGCGCTGATAGTGGTTCATCATGGTCGGTCGAACTCCTGATTGGATAGGAGTATTTAGCGATGAAGAAACCCCCCTCGGTACCGAGGGGGGTCGGACGGGAGATGCTATCTCCCGTGGGGGCTTCAGCGAAAGAGTGGGGAACCGCTTCCAACCACCCACGGCACCATATTGACTTCCTCGTCGCCACGATGCCTTGCCCGTGAACATAGCCCCGCTAGCGAGGCATCACGGTGGTTTGCTATATCTATCGACCTCGGGATCTCTCCCGTTAGTCAGAGCAGAACCTCGATCTCGATTTTCGATGGCTTGAACGCCCGCCTCAGGTCGGCGATGACGGTCTCGGGCTTTGCATCGTTGGGGAGGTGGGTCATAGACCGACCCTTGATCTCTCCAGCGACATATGCGTAGTGTTCGGGACTGACGAGGGACTTCTTGTTCTTGGAGAAGTACACCTGTAGGAGTCCCCCTGCCGTGAGGAGGGCGACCATCCACATCCCCGCCACCTTGTTCGGCATGCCGAACATCTCGTTGACCTCGGAGGTCTTCCCAAGCGACTCGGTGAGGAGGTCGAGCGACTTGTTACGGTAGCCGTACTTTGATGCCTCTCTCATGCGGTTCCAGTATGCGTCCATGTCTTCTCCCTTACTTGACCGTGATCTTTGCGATGCGAAGCGTGTCCTCAAGTCGGCTCTCGACAAGGGCATGACTCTCCCCCTGCTCCATGCGCTGCCTGATCTCAAGGATCTGAGCATGGAGTGCGGCGAACCTTGCGAGTTCTGCCACGACCTTGCGCTCGACGCTCGTCATGCGGTCACGCACCTGCGCAGGGTTGCGCCCGTGCGTGGGCGTAGGCGTGGGCGTAGGCGTGGGCGTGGGTGCGCCCGTGCGCACGGGAGACTGCTCGGTCAGCGGATGCTGTTGGGTCGGCTGCACCTGTGTCGCCGAGTTCTTCCTACCGCCGAGGATTCCCATCGCATCCGAGATGATGTCAGACATGCTTGCTCCTCTCGCAACTCTCATGGTTGCGCTTGCGGTTGATCGTCTTGGTGCGGAGGTCAGCCTTGCGCTGACGCATCGACCTCCGCTTGAATCCACTCTTTCCACTCCGTGCCATCACGACCTCACTTTCCGTAGGGTTTCATCACATCAATCTTTCCCGTGCCGATGGCGGTAGCCGCCTTGATATGTTGGTTCTTCTCGGCATCGATGACAGGCATATTGATCCTGTTCGGGGCTCCGCTCGGTGGGCGAGTCGCCTTGAGTGCGGCGAACCTCTTGACAAGGAACGCCTCGCCCCCGATGCTCTTCAGCCAAGTCTCCGCCTTGTCCTTGTTGTAGAACCTTGGATCTATACCCTTGCCATTCACGACGGCATCGATCACATCTTTGTCGCTTGCGTCGTAGATGCTGATGTCCCCGCTCGGGGCTCCACGCCGTTGATTTCCATAGGCATCGCCTACGGAACGGAGTACGGGTATGAGATCTCCGATGGGGAGACCGATCCTGATGCCCGTCACGCTAGCCGATGGATCGGAGAACATCGTCGCAGCCCACCTGTGGTGACCGTCGAGGATGTGGTTGTCGAGGCTGATGATGGCGGCGAGGTTGCCACCCTTCACGCCGCCGATTGCCATCCCGAGAGCCTTGCTCAAATAGATGTCCGTCTGTGAGGGCTTGAGATCCTTCGCAGGGATCGTATCGTTCTTCGCCTTGACTCGGTCATCGTTGGGCTGACCGTCACGCAGACCCTTGGTGAGGAACTCAAACCCCTTCTCTCTCGGCAGGGGATTCGGGAACTGCTTGGGGTCCACAAACCTCGTCGCCAAGTCCTCCACCAACTGCCCCTCCCACCCGTCCGAGATTGGATCGAACTTGGTGGTGGTGGACTTCGCAATTTCGTCGGCGATGCGCTTCGCCTCGGCGATTCGTACTCGTTGGTAGTGGTACATGATCCACATATTTAGCCAAAGAGAAACCCCCTGTGAACCGAGGCTCACGGAGGGTCGGGGAAAGGATCTCGTTGTTGTCAGTCGTTCGTCACGCTCGGGCGGCACCGAAGATCGCAGCGAGGTGTCCCTCGGTGTAGATCTTCTTCGCCTCGGCGAGGGCAGCAGCGGTCACCTCGGCATCGTCGTAGACCGCATTCACATTCGTGAGGGCAGTCCACACGACCTCGTCCGTGTTCGGATCGGGCTTGAGACCGACTCGCCAACCGTATGCTCCCTTACCCTTCCAGATCACCTTACCCGTAGTCCCGAGCGGAACCTTGCGCCCTGCCACGACCTTCACCGTGCTGTTTTTTTCGACATTTCGCACGGCTTTCTCTCGGGCGGCGTTCGTGGTGTCAGCGACGAGTCGGTTGATCACCGTCGTGCGGATCTCCTCAAGGCGATTGGGATTCGTCACGACCCGAGCCTTCGCAGCGTTGACGATGGTCTCCAACTTGAGGCGCAGGTTCGGCTGCGAGGCGAGAACCAAGTCGATAGTCGCCTTGGTCTCGTCGTGCAGTTGACGGTAGCGGACTTCGCCGACCCGCCCGACCCCTCGCACATCAAGGAGTCCGTGGAACCGAATCTCAACCGATTCGGTAGTCGGGTTGTAGGTGTAGATCCGCAACCCGTAGGTCGCCTCGGTGCTATCAGGCACATCCATATCCGTGTGCGCCCTTGCGTAGTGCGAGACCTTGTCGGTCTCGACTCGGAGAACCTCGGAGGCGACGGTCTGCGTGATCGCATTCTCGACCTCAGCGAGATCCGTTCGGAGGTAGAAGTGGATCTCGGGGTAGGTCAGGTTGGACACCGTGACCTGCACGGGAGAGGTCGGGTCGAGGGCGAGGTCGGCGGGGGTCGGGAGGGTAGTGGTCGGGAGGGTGGTCATGGTGTGTGCCTTTCCTTCACCCAAAAGATAGCAAACCCCTTGGACTTGTCAACCCATGCCGAGGAAAATGTTGCAAAAAGAACAGACCCCCCGAGTGGAGGGTCTGTCTGCCGAGATCCTTGGTGGGAGGGTCAGCGGCGGGTGGTGCGCTTGCTCTTCGGCTTGCGCTTGGGGGTCGGGGTCGGCGAGGCGGCGACAGCACGGACCTTGCAGACGGTCAGGTAGTTCCGATAACCGTTGCGACGGAGCGAGTTGCGGCGATAGCGATTACGCTCGGGAGTCTCGGCGATGCTGACACGCTCGTTCCACTCGTACCGCTGCTTGGTGCCGTTATCGAACGACACCGTGACGGTGCCACCACCGTAGATGTACTCGTCACGCACGATGCGGGTGACACGCACCGAGGGCTCGCCTCGGCGGAGGCACTCGTCGCCTTCCATGAGGTTCTGTGCAGCGATGCGGCTGCGGTTCTTGATCCTGACATTCCGTCCGTTGGTTGCCATGGTTGCCATGGGCTTCCTCTCTGAGCGTTCCTTGCTCATGGGGTATGAGTCTCCTCCACGGGAGTACTCGCTTGATTACCCGATTGCTCGGGGTCGTGGACAACAGATTCCTCGCCGCATGAGGCAGGAGAGTCTGCACTCGGAGTCGCAACATTTCGTTGGCTCCTCCATGCGTTGTACTCTGCCCATGCCGCCGTCATACGGAACTGACCCCTGCGAAGGGACTTGTATGGACGGTCGGTGCCTTGGTTGTAGGTCAGCCAAGCGGGCCATCGGAGGGTTTGTCCGAATGGTCCACTCGTCCCCTTATGCTTATCGCAGAACTCCAAGAGAGTCTGACGAGAGACATAGTCTGGTTGACCATGAACCGCCTCAAATGCGGCGAGGAAATTGAACTGTCGGGTGCGGAGCATCAGGTAAACATCACGCTAGAAGTATGCACTCGACAGGTGCGGGGATTGCGGGGGATGGTTGATCGGGGTGTACCCGATCCATGATTTTTGCTTTGCCTTGAGCCATGCGGGAGCGGAGTCGCTCCGCTTGATCCCCCCTCCACGACCGTAGATGAACGATACGGAATCTCCGTAGTGTTCCTCCAACAGTCGCTTGATGACGGGAGAGCAGGTTCCATGGGCTCGGGCAAGGTCCTTCAACTTCAGCGTCTCACCTCGGTCTAGTGCCTCGGTGATCGTGGCGAAGTCGAGTATGACCTTCTTACGGGGTCGTGGCATTGTGCGATCTTCCAAGCGGCTGATCGTGATGTTCTTATCGACCTCAGTCACCGCATTTGAAGCCGATATACGAAAAAATTCAGAACCCGAACAGATGACCAATCAGCCCCACTATGAGGATGAGCGGCGAGAGGGCGATGGTGACGATGATCGTCATCAGGATGGACACGATGATCCATCCGAAGAACCCCCCACATGAGAAGATGCTGCCGCTCAACACGAAGTAGAGACCACAGCAGATGAATGATCCGAAGAGGATCAACTGTAAAAGGAATGCGGCTGCTTTCATTTCGGAAAGGATACGATACCAAACCCCACAGTCAAGGGGGTTCGCAATCTTTCCGCCGAAACTCCTTCAGGAGCGTGGCTTGCTGTTGTTCTCGTCAGGCGGGGGGAAGGTCGGGAGAGTCGGAGTCTGCGTGTTGCTCGGGATCGTGTACGAGCCCCACGCACTCATCAGGATGCTGATGTCGATGCCGTCCACCTTGCCGTCACCGTCCATGTCCGAGAACGGATCCTTCGTCTGTCCCCAGTTGGCGAGGACACGGGCGAGGTCCGCTGCATCGACGCTGCCGTCCTGATTGATGTCCTCGGGCTTCGCCGAGAGTTTGATATGCTCCAACGGATAGTTGAATGCTGCGATGATGTCACGCATGCGGGCGAAGGTCTGCCTGTTGACGCATTGACCTCCATACTGAAGTCCTACAAGTACGGTTTCCCCATACGAGTCACGCACCAGTACTGGTGATCCAGAGTCTCCCACGAAGATGGCGAGTTGACCATTCGTATACGCACCGTCGTTCACGCCGTCGAGGCTCGGGCGGAAGTTGTACCCCGTGGTATCCGTGCCGTTGTAGTGGGCGTTCGTGTAGACCGTCTTGTAGACCTTGCCGTTGCTGTCCTTTGTCCACAGGTTCGTACCTGCGGGGATGTACTGCGGGTCTGCGATCCTGTTGTAGATCTTGAGGTCGGCATCGGGGAACGGCTGTAAAAACTCAAGGAGTGTGAGGTCGGGTCCGACATTCAGGTAGACCCTCGTCACGGTGTTCTCGTACCATGCACCACCTTTGCCGAGGAACCTGATTCCTCCCGTGTTGATCGTCGGATCGCTGTGCGCACCACGGAAGTGCTGACACACCAAGGCATGCCTCGGGCTGACAAGCACGGCGGGATATGTGCATTGGTTCCAGAAGTTGATGCTCGTCGGGTCGTGCGGAATCGTGAGGAACATGCTCGGGGAAAGCATCCTACAGAAGTACCTCTGTAGCGCACGGGTACCCGACCAATCGACCACCCCGTAGGTCTGACAGTCTGCGCTGTAGCCATCGGGTGCGATCCCACCGCTAGTCTGCGTGGCGGGGGTCGGGTAGTGGTAGATGTCGTGGACGAGGGGGTTGTAGTGTTTGAGGACTGCCATGCAGGTATCTAGCGACCCTGCGGTACTTCCTCGACCACTCCCGTGAGCCTCACAGGGCTCGGCATCGGCCTCCACTTGGAGTGAAGGTTGCTGTCCTTTGGCTTCGCCCCCGCAGCAGCGTTGACCGCCACGGTGATGTGTGCATGGGCATTGGCTGATGCGTACCCACCGACCCTGACCGCCACGGTGCGCTCGTCAACCGCCCATCCGATGACAGTCAGGGTGATCTGCTTGCCGACATCTGCGGATCGCTTCGCAGGACCCATGTTGATCGTCATGTGATGTCCTATGACACGCCAACCATCGGGTATGTGTTTGCGCATGGCGGCGAGGAGTGCATCACGGCTCCGCCCGTCGAGTACCACGCCCGTGTACGAGATCGACTCGCCGATGGTGTACCTGACGAGAGTGTAATCCTTGAAGTTCCTCATCGCCTTATCTATGGGGACATACATAGAGGTAAGGGAACAGACCCACCCGCTCGTCGGGTGTGGAGACCTCCACCTAGACGGAGGTCCGTGAGGCGAAAGCCCCACACAACAAGCCTCGGCTCCGAGGTCGAGGCAATCGGAACAGACTCCTTCTAGAGGGGGTCTGTTCTTTTATGGAAGGTCGAGCGGCTTGCGGGTGACCGCTTGGATCTTTGCGATCTGCGCCGTGATTGCGGGAGTCCTGTTCTCCCACTTGATGTACGGCTTGTCGGGGTTCTTCATCAGGTTGTTGAGGAGCGGCAGGATCAGTTTCTCGACCTGCGCCATCGTCTCCCCGTGCAGCCTGACCGCAGCCTCACGCTGCGTCTCCATGCGCCCCTCGACCGTGCGCACGATCTCCTCGGGATTGTCCACCGCCTCAAAGGCGAAGTTTTCGGCGAACGGGTCGTTCACATCGAAGGTGTCCTTCGGGCTCGGAGTCATTGCTTTCCCCCGATGATCCTTTGTGCGAACAGGGCAGCGTTGCGACCCGCCGTGATGTCGCTCGGATAGTGGACTCCGCCGATGACCCTCGTCACCCCCACCTGCTCGGCGAGGTCGATGAGATCCGCTTGGTGTTCGGGATGCTCGTCACCGAGGATGAAGGCGAAGAGATACGCCTCAAACGAGTGCCCCGATGGATACGAGGGTGTCCTCGGATCCGACAGGAGCATGTGGATGTTCTTCCCGAGGACAGGTCCGAGTTGATATGGTCTAGCCCTGTCGAAATGCCCCTTCAGGTGCATGAGGAATCCCTCGGCATTCACAGCGATCATGCCGAACTTCTCAGGGGAGTGAAACCTTCCCGTGATCGACTTGACCTCCCTGCTCCACCATGCGTAGTGATTCTTTGGTTTGTCGATGGACAGCCCGAAGGCGATGTCCTCCTTGTCGGCGAGGTGTTGCGCCTCCACGATGTAGTTGAGTTCGATCACCGTCTCCGCACTTGCGTTCGGATGTGGTGGCGGAAGCAAGGGCTTCCGATCCCAACGACCGAGAACCGTGGTCGGATCCGACTCCTGTCGGTCCACGATGACCTGATGCTTCGGCAGCAGACCTCCGTAGCACAGGGTGTTGAGGTGGAGGTTCTCGGAGAGGCTCCGCATGAGGATCTTGTTCATGGGTCGTGAAGGTATCATGTTTGACCTATAAGTGGAGAGGCATCCGCCAACAAGTATTGCTTCTTGGGTGAGTACGCATCCGTGGCGAACATGAATGCGCCGTCATACATGATGTGGTACTCGTTCGTGCGAACCCGTGTGAACGCAGATGTCCACTCTCCCTTCGTCGGGACATTACCCGCCTTTAGCCCTGAGATGTAGTCTGCCGTCAACTTCTCCAAATCCTGTGCCGCCGAGTAGAGGCGGGTGGCGAACTTCCGTCGCATCTTCGGGTCGTTGAACCATGAACCCATGGGTCGGGATCCCGTCTGGTTACTGAAGACATGGAACATGAGCGGCGACCACCTCGACTTGCCGAACAAATGACCGCCCTCGACCTTGGTGTAGTCGCCCATCTCCTTGGCGACTCGGGTCAACTTTGCGCTCAGGTAACTTGACAGGGCGTTGGCTGCGAATCCGTTCTTGAGTTGGGGGTTGCCGTTGAACGCCTTCTCCACGACAGAGTTCTCGGCGTTCGGCACCTGCTTGCCGAGGTCGAGCAGGGCACGGTGCGCCAATCCATTGCTCGTCATCGCTACGAGATATGTCCTCACGATGTCACGGACGAGACCGACAGACATCTGAAAGTATGCGTTCCATTCGATGTCCGACTTGAAGTAGAGGTTTATGTCGGCGGGCTTGTCTCCGACCGAGTCCCAATACGCCCGTGTGCCTCGGGTGATGTTGATCGCCTCGTAGTTGCCCCTGTACCTCACATCGTCAAGGAGATGGATGTACTCATGGATGTAGACGGTGCGGTTCCTGTTGAGGTCGAACTCGACATGGTTGAGAAACTTCTTGATCTCGGCATGTGCCTTGTTCCGTCCCGTGGTCGGCATCAGCAGGAACCTCGACAGACCGACGAACTTGTCGATGGACATCGAACGCTTCATGTTGCCGATGGTGATCCGTGGCTGTTCGTGCGATGGTTCTTTCCGCAGGTAGCGATATGACGAGGGGGACATGTCCTTCTCTCCACGGAGAGGCACCCTTTGCAACACCTTGGATGTCCCGTATGTCCCACCTGCGCCCTTGATCTCCCCCGCAAGGGTAACCTTGAGACTGTTCGTGTGGGTGATCCGCTTGAACATCTCCCTCGTCACCTGCGGCGGGAGGATGAGGAACGATGGACTCGTATCCGCCGAGAGGACGGAGAACGAGGGCATGTCGTTCACGAAGTAGATGTCATCGAAGCCCTTGAGCAGGTTGCGGAACTCGATGACGAGGAGCCGTGCGTTCGTCTCGGGGTCGGAGGATGCCGTGTAGGAGTTGCGGATCGCAGAGCCGACCTTGATGTTGTCGTAAAGCCTCTTCCATGCCTCGGAGATGTTGCCGAGGACATGGTCCTTGAAGATCTCGTATGACTTCGTGGCGGCATCGACCATGTCCGCATCCATGGTTCGCTCGTAGATGAGCAGATGTTGCCTGAACGACTTCATGGAGATCGAATCCATTCTCGCAGTCTGTCGAGTTCTTGCGGCTTGGATCTTATGTACCCCTCACGGTCACGCCATCCAAAAATGAACTCTACCCATGGACTCTGTCCTCCACGAAGAGATCTATTGTGTTGACGCTCCGCAGTCAACGGCACCTCATGGTCGGAGATCCTGACTCTGATATCTCCCTTGGAGTAGTACCTAGACTGACTCCCTCCCTGCGCTTTACGGTCGGACTTGAATCCCGCCGATCTAAGGAGTGCCTGTGCGGTCGAAATGAGACGGGCTACCGTGGCTTTCGCAACCACTTCTTGCGCCTCTGACTGTGCCTGTGATGCAGAAGCGTCACGGTCTCTATCTCGTTCAAACTGCGAGTGTAGAGTCCTACCCTCTGCTTTCTTCCATCGGTCTATCTCTGCCTTGGCTTTCTTGTTTGCCTGAGTGTTCGATAGTCCCTCTGCCTTGGCGGCGGCAACAATCATCTTTGTGATGCGGTCTCGCTCCAACTCATATGGATGCCAGCCGACACTCTCAAACCGCATGTCGTACCTGCCCTGTAGTTCCGATGACAGCCTCGCTGCGATTTCGGCACCGCTCTGACCGAGTTCATCGAACTTCCTCTTCACCGCTGCGGCGGTGCTGCCGAGGGAGAGGAGCCTCTTGGCGACGGAGACCGTCTTGGGATCCGTGCCCTTCGGCACGGTGTTCACGATGCGGGTGATGTGTGCGATGAGTTGCCCGAGGACGGCGGCGATGTGGACATCCTGCATCCGTGCGAAGTCGCCGCTCCTCGACTGTGCGTCCTTGAGGATCCGCTCTGCCGTCTTGAGGTAGGCGGAGAGACCACGCTCGGTGTACACCTTCGTGTCGGCGGTGGGTGCCCCCATCACCTCGGTCAGGTAGTTAGCGAATGTCCTCATCGGAACCCTCCGCCCACGACCCTCGCCATCAGGGGACCGATATCACGCAGGGCTGCGGACTTCGCCACCGACTTGCCGTCTGCGTCGATGCCGACTGTGCCGTTCGGATTGAAGATGATGACGAGTCGCCTCGGTCCCGACCTCGGTCTGAACTCGACCGAGTCGAGGCTCATCCGAGAGAACGGCGGTCCAAGATCATTCTGCACACCCGTGCGCCCCTGTGCGTGTACACGGGATAGTGCCGCCATCAACTCATCTGTCCTGCGGTTCAGTTCGTTCGCCTTCGTCTGTACGAAGGGCATGACCGAAGAGCCAAGGTAGTTGGCGAAGGTGCCGTAGGCGGACTCGGCTACGAAAGACAGGAACGACCTCACGGCTCACCTCACTTCTTGAGTTCCAACCTCGGTTCGGGGACGAGGGGTCCGCCGTAGTGTTGGATGAGACCCGACACCATGACGAGTTCTCTCTCAACATAGAGTCCCATGCTGTTCGTCCATTGGTTGCCCCGCCTTGCGAGGTATTCGTCCTCGCCGAGGATCTTGAGCATCGCCTCGGCGGAGCGGATCCTCTTCATCAGTTCGGCGGTGGGGGCGTTCGCATGGCTGCGCTGCATCTGTCCACCCATGATCGCCTTCTTTAGTTCTTCGATGAACTTGGCGTTCCGCTTGAGGACGGCGAGTCGGTACCCCCGCTCCTTCGACACGGTCGCCTCGCTGATTCCGTTCGCCGACTCAACAAGATTGCGGAAGGTGCCGCTGCCGATGTGTTCGTTTCCATGTTCCATATCTCTATCTATGGATTACGGCGACAGGACTCCCCTGACGGTGACTCCGTTCTGTGCGCCCAGCACACTCGACCCCGAGATGGTGCTGCCGAGCGGCATGGAATCATCGGACACCCACAGCCCGATGAATGTGGCTGTGGTTGGGAGAATCAGCGGTTGTGCAGCGGTTCGCTGCGGTAATTGTCGTACTCCACCGACCCGTAGTCGATGGTGTAGTCCCCGCCGATCCCCGAGTAGCGAACCTTCAGCCCCCGCCGTGCAGCAGCCCTGACGAGAGTATCCCACGCAACCTCGTTTTTCTTGATCGCCTCACGCTCGGCTCGGCTCACATTCCATGAGTCGGTCGCCGCTGCGGAGACGCTTTGCAAGTCGATCCGCTGCAACGCCCGCACGATCCCCTCGTCCTTGGAGATGTCGTACTGCCAATAGACACGCTCCCCATACACACGGACGGTCATCTCGGTCGGGTTCTCTTCGGATTTGTTCATGGTGTTCTCCATGCCCAAATCATACCTTATCTTTCTCCGCAAAGCAACCCCATCGGGAGGATTTTCCGACTACCCCTTGGCGGCGAACCGTTCCTTCTCTTGTGCCAGTTTCTCCAATCGCTTGGTCAGGTTGCTCTCGGCATGACGCTTGACGGCATCGAAGGTGTCTCCTCGGAAACTGCCCATGCCGCTCTGCCACCTGCCCCAATAGCCCTTGGAGATGTAGGTGTCCTCCACAACATGGTGGAGATACATGCCATCGGTCGTGACGAGGTAAACCTCGCTTGCCCTGCACCGCCTGTCGTAACTACTCATTTTACACATCGGCTTGCTGCCGACGAAGTACCAATGGGCGTTCGGGATGGAAGACTTGACCCTGCGGGTGTACTCAATTTCCACATGCGGGCGATCAGGCTCATCTTGTTTGTCGAAGTACGAGAGCCATGCCTTGATCTTACCGATCTTGCGCTCAGGCTTCGTAGTCTCGTTCTCGGAGATGTAGCGACTGAATGTCTTCATTTCAGCCTTTCTTCCGCAGTCTTCATGGCTTCCTCAAATGAGGAGCAGAGTGTCCTCGGGGGCGCACCCATGTAGGATCCCGAGGGATTCACAGGTCTTTCGGGGTAGTTGACCTCCCAACTCCCGTAGGTTCCCCTGCGGGCGGAGAGTTTCTCCGTGAGCCGAGCGAGGACCTTGCCGCCACGGACGAGGAGGACATCACGGGTTCCCATGCGGTCGCCGCCGACGATGTCGGGACGCTTCCCCTTCGATACGAGGAAGTACCACACGGCTCCTGCGATGGACGGGGAGGGAACCTTGCGGGTGTACCGCTCGGTCCTGTCGGGAGAGGTGCCGTGGCCGAAGGAGACGGTCGCACCCTTCTTGGGCTTCGGAGTCTCGTTCTCGGAGATGAATCGGTTGAAGTCCTTCATGGGTTTTCCAATCGCTTGCTCATCGACCCTTGCTCTTCAACCACCGCAGGTGCGCCGTAGCCTTGACCACGGCATCGGAGACTGTCTTGTATGTCCCCTGCAAGGCGGTCAGGCGGTAGCCGTCCACATCGGTGATCTCGGTCACAGAGTACCCGCCGCCGCCCATCCTCGACCAACCCTTGGTGATTCTTCCCCGCACCCCGCCGTAGTCGAACGACCACTCGTCGCCCTGCTTG
>Ga0172372_10000447_pt1 | contig 63210 bp, 56 predicted proteins | sample LakKiv5m_2_FD_114544 | JGI IMG/M metagenome (GOLD analysis project Ga0172372, IMG submission 114544) | Freshwater microbial communities from Kabuno Bay, South-Kivu, Congo - kab_092012_9.5m | ecosystem: Environmental > Aquatic > Freshwater > Lake | place: Democratic Republic of the Congo...
CAAGAAGCTCGTCGTCTTCAATCAGTGGTTCGACACGCAGGCGCAGCGGTACACGAAGGTCGTCGGGTGGGCACTCGATCATCGGATGGCGATGATCGCGCTCGCGGGGGTGAGCTTCGTCGGTGCGCTGGTGCTGCAGGGGGCGTTCGGCGGCTTCGGGTTCGTCCCGGTCTCCGATCGCTCCGAGCTGACGATCCAGGTGGAGACCCCGCCCGGTTCGAACCTCGAGTACACGCGCCTCAAGGCGGAGGAGGCGGCGCGCCTCGCCCGCGCACATCCCGAGGTCCGCTCCACCTTCACCACGATTGGCGCGGGCGGGGGGATGGATCCCTCCGAGGCGCTCGGCGCGGTGGACCTCGGGTCTGTCTATGTGCGCCTCATCCCCAAGAAGGAGCGCACCGTCTCGCAGGAGGAGTTCGGGGCCCGGCTCCGTGAGGAGGTGAAGCAGATCGGGGGCGCCACCGCCGCCGTCTTCACCTCCGGTTTCGGCGGGGCGATCAAGCAGGTACAGCTCGAGCTCCGTGGCACCGAGCCCGAGCGACTCCAGGCCGCGGCCGACACCGCGCTCGCGATCTTCACGCGCGTCCCCGGGGCGGTCGACATCGGCCTCTCCACCAAGGGGCAGAAGCCCGAACTCGAGATCGCCCTCAACCGCGCGCTCGCCGGGAGCATGGGGGTCACCGTCGGGCAGCTCGCACAATCGCTGCGCCCCGCCTTCGCCGGGGTCGATGCCGGCGACTGGGTCGATCCCGCCGGGGAGAACCGGAAGGTACGGGTGCGCTTCGCCGCGGAGTCTCGGACCCGCGTGAGCGATATCGAGCGACTCCCCATCACCATCCCCGCGCCGGGGGGACGGATGTCGATGATGCCGCTCGGGCAGTTGGCGAGCGTCTCGCAGGGGATCGGGCCGGCCAAGATCAGCCATCTCGACCGCGACAATGTGATCGTCGTGCAGGCGAATGTCTCGGGTCGCTCCTTGGGCGAGGTCACGAGCGCGATCACGCGCGAGCTCGAGTCCAAGACCCTGCCGGAAGGGGTGCGCTGGTCGTTCGGCGGCGAGGCGCGCGATCAGGCGCAGGTCTTCGGCGACATCCTGGCCGCGCTCGGGATCGCCTTGCTGCTCATGTATCTGATCCTCGTGATGCAGTTCGGGTCGTTCCTGGACCCGATCGCGATCCTCATCTCCCTCCCGCTCTCGCTCATCGGGGTGGTGCTCGCGCTCCTCATCACCGGCGATACCCTCAACATCATGAGCATGATCGGGGTGATCCTCTTGATGGGGATCGTCGCGAAGAACGCGATCCTCCTGATCGACTTCGCCAAATGGGGGCAGGAGCAGGGGATGGACCGTCGGACGGCGATCATCGAGGCGGGGCGCGTGCGGTTGCGTCCGATCCTGATGACGACCCTCGCGCTCATCGCGGGGATGATCCCCGTGGCGCTCGGGCTCGGCGAGGGAGCCGACTTCCGCGCTCCGCTCGGGCGCGCGATCATCGGCGGCACGATCACCTCGACGATCCTCACCCTCCTCGTGATTCCGACGATCTACGAGATCTTCGACGAGTGGCGCGAGAGGGTGAGCGGGTGGTTCAAGTTCCCGGAGCGGCCGAAGACCGACGAGTACGCCGTGCCGCGGCAGTAGACCCACCCCGTTGAGGGATGCACGAAGGGGCCCGCGTCATCGACGCGGGCCCCTTCGTCCCGTCAGCTGCGCGCGGCCGTTACGGGCGCGGGAGCGGAGCCGGCATCTTCGGCCGGTTGGCGGTGATCCACGCCTTCTGGTCCGCCGTGTGCACGTTCCAGATCGCCTCGTGGAGGGCGCGCACCTTGGGGCGCAACGCCTCGGCGATCGGACGCCCCTTCACGAGGATCGCCATCACCTCAGCCCGCGTCGCCCCACCCTGACGTGCGGCGCGCGCCTCCTCGAAGATCGCCTTCAACGCCGCGAGCGTCTCGGCGTTCTCCGCCGCGAAGGCGTCGCGAAGCGCCTTGACCTCCGCCTGCTGCGCCTCGGTCAGCGCGAGCTCGGGGGGGAGCGCCCGGGCGCCGGAGCGACCATCGACCGGATGGTTCCGCGGCTGCGTGCCCATCGTCCCAGTGAGCGAGGACCCCTGCTCGCCGAACATCACGAGTGCGTAGTCCTCAGCCGGCGCGGTGTTCGTCGCGGTCGGGAGGAGATCACAGGCGGTCACCCCGAGGGTGCCGATGAGCAGAGCGGTGGCGAGTGGACGGAACATGGACGACTCCTGCGTGGGATGAGGCGGTCGAGGCTGGGCCGGTCGGCCCGGGTGGACACCCGTACGACGACCCCGACCTAAGAAATGTTAACCCCTCCCGCCCCCGGGGGTGCCAGCCCCCCCAAGGGGGACCCCCTAACTGGGCCGCTCCCGTCCCCGGCCGTACCCCGTCACGACCGCCACCACCACCGTCCCCACCAGCGCCCAGGCATAGGTGTTGTGGAGCCCCGCCGCCCCCGGGGTCAGTTGGGGGACCGCCCCCCCGGCGGTGACCGAGGCGGCGAGGATTGTCGGGAGGAACCAGGGCAACAGGAAGGGCCAGGTGCAGACGGTGAGGTCGAGGAGGTTGGCACGACGGTACGCCGTCACCCCCGCGGCGCCCCCCACCCGCTGGACCACCGGCCCCACCGCGAGCATCGCGACCACGCTGTGCGTGGTCAAAAACGTCGCCAAGGTCACGAGCCCGACGATGGTCCACTCGGCGCGGCGCACCTCGGGGGCGGCCACCGATCGCGCGACGAGCCGGTCGAGTGTGCCTGAGGCCTGGAGCGGGCCGATCAGCGCCATCAAGAGCACGGTGAAGACGCTCACCCCGACCCCGCGCCCGATCCCGTCGATCACCACCCCGGTGGCGCCGAAGGCGCCGGGTTCCACGCGGAGCACCTCGCGCGGCGCGAGGAGTCCGGTTGCGAGCGCGATCCCCACCGCGAGCGCGACCCCGAGGAGCAACGCCTCCAGCAGTGGGCGCCGGCGGAGGAGCGCCGTCACCACGATCGCGGGGACGATGAGCAACAGGAGTGGTCGCCCGCTCAGTGAGGCGGCCTCACTCGCTGCGATGACCACCCCACGCGGCGCGAGCGCGGCGAGCAGGCCACTCGCGAGTAGCGCCGCGAGCCCCGCGGGGATCACATACCGGAGTCGCGCGCGGACGGTGCCCGCCACATCGGTCCCCTGCGATCCCGCGCTCGCGATCGAGGTATCGGAGATCGGGGAGATCGAATCCCCCCAGGTCGCGCCGGCGAGGATCGCCCCGAGGAGGACCGCCGGTGGCGCGCCGAGTCCCACACCGGCGCCGTAGAGCACGGGGCCGGCGACGAGCAACGTCCCGAACGAGGTCCCCGTCGCGGTCGCGAGCACCGCGCACCCAGTGAAGGCGCCCCCGACCGCGGCGACGGGGCCCGCCCCCACGGTGCGGGCGAGCCAGACGATCCCGTCGACGAGTCCCGCCGCGGCGAGCACCCCGCCGAGGGCGCCGGCGAGGAGCCAGGCCAGGAGCATCGTCGCGACGATCGGTTGGGCGACCGTGCTGATGACCGCCTCCGACCAGGCGTCACCATCGGAGGCGAGGGCGCGGCTCAGCGCGAGGGCGAGCAGGAGCACCGGCCAGAATCCACGCTCGTCGGGGGCGCCGGCGTAGGCGAGCGCCCCGACCCCGGCGACGAAGCCGAGCATCGGCGCAAGGGCGCCGAGGAGGCCGAAGCGGAAGGTCAGCGGGGCAGCGGCGGAGGGCATGGCGCGGAAGATACGGTATCGGGCTAACCTTCCGTCATGTCGAATGCCCCGCTCGCCCCCGAGGAGTTCGTCCTCTACGACCTCCGTGTGGAGGTCGTCGCCACCGATCGCCCGATGGTCTGCGCGCATCGCGCGGGGGACGCCTTCACGGTGGAAGGGGAGCTGTTGCGCTTCCCGCCGGGGCAGGGGTTCCCCCTCTATCCCCTGGCGGCGTTGCTCCCCTTGCTCCCCGCGAAGCAGCGGGTGACCGCGCCGGCGGATTGGATGACGACCGACGCCGAGGTCGCCTGTCCCGATCCGCACTGTGGCGGGCGCTTCCGGATCACGCGCATCGGGCTCCGCACCTTCCGGCATGGCGACGTGACCGTCGTCCCGATGCCGGCGTCGCCCTCGCCGTCGTGACCGTCCCCCGGATCGCCCTCGCGCCGGGCTACACCATCTCGCGCGTCATCAAAGGGGGGTGGCAGCTCGCGGGAGGGCATGGCGCCGTCGAGGCGGCGCGCGCGCACGACGACATGGCGCGATTCGCCGAGGCGGGGATCACCACCCTCGACTGTGCCGACATCTACACCGGCGTGGAGGCGCTGATCGGCGACTTCGTCGCCACGCGCCCACCGGGTGCGATACAGGTCCATACCAAGTGCGTTCCCGATCTCGATCGGTTGGCGACGCTCGCGCCGCCTGAGCTGGAAGCGTTGATCGACCGCTCGCGGCAGCGGTTGCGCGTCGACGCGCTCGATCTCGTCCAGTTCCACTGGTGGGATTACACCCAGGGCGATTGGATGACGGCGCTCCAGACCCTCGCCGAACTGCGCGAGCGCGGATCGATCCGGCATCTCGGACTCACCAACTTCGACACCCCCTCGGTGGAACGGATGCTCGCCGCTGGCGTACCGATCGTCTCGCATCAGGTGCAGTACTCAGTGCTCGATCGTCGTCCCGCACGCGCGATGGCGCCGCTCTGCGCGCAGCACGGGGTGGGACTCCTCTGCTACGGCGCGCTCGCCGGAGGGTTCCTCGGCAGGCGCTGGCTCGGACAGCCCGAGCCGCAGGAGCCACTCGAGAACCGTTCGCTCACCAAGTACAAGTTGATCATCGATGAGACCGGCGGCTGGGCGCGCTTCCAGGTGTTGCTCGCGCGGCTCGATGAGATCGCCACGCGGCATGGCGTGGGGATCGGCGCCGTCGCCGTGGCCTGGGTCCTCGCGCAGCCCGGGGTCGCGGCGGTGATCGCCGGGGCGAGGGATAGTTCGCATCTCGCCGATACGGTGGCAGGGGCGACGTTGCAGCTCACCGCGGCGGATCATGGGGCGATCGACGCTTTCCTCGCCGAGACGCCGGTGCCATCCGGGGATGTCTACGCACTGGAGCGTGACCGTGGCGGACGCCACGGTCGCATCATGCGCTACAACCTCAACGCGCCCGGATCAGGTAGAACGCCTCCTGCCGCGGCCGGAAGAAGCGATACCCCTCCGGCGTGAGATAGGCGCAGTCCTCCATCATCACGAAGACCTTCTGCCCATCCCACTCGGGGACGGCGGTCGCGGTATTGAGCTCGATCGACATATACGACCCCTCGCGGAGCCGCTGGGCGAGCCCGAGCGTGTCACTGCGGAGCCCGGCACGGAAGTCGATCGACGCGCCCAGCGCGTGGCCCTGGGCGCCCAGGGGATGCGAGTAGACCATCGCCTCGATCCCGCGCTCCTTCATCTCCGCCATCGTGCGATTGAAGACATCGCCCCCGGTGCGCCCCGGGCGCGCGTGCCGGAGCATCAGCGCGTCCTGCAGGGTGTTGGTGTTGCGGAGCGCGGTAGTGAGCCCCGCGGGGGCCTCCTTCTCACCCGGTCGCAACACGTAGGCCATCTTCTGCCAGTCGGTGTCGAACCCCATGTAGGAGATGCCGAAGTCGATATGCACGAGATCGCCGGGGCGGATCACGAGCGACTCGGGGGCCACGGCCAAGAAGCCACGCGAGGAGGCGTTCGCCCCGCCGGCGCGCTGCACACGGAGATCGGGCTGGAACCAGGTGCGCACCCCGGCCGCCCAGAGCATGTCATACAGCGCGTAGCGCACATCCCCGACCGTCGTCCGTCCGGGACGGATCACCTCATCGGAGAGCGCGCGTCGGACGATCTCCTCGGTCACCGTCACCGCGGCGCGATAATGTTCGAGCTCCGCCGGCAGCCGCGTGTCGAGCACCTCGGTGACGAGTGCGGCATCGCTCATGAATCGCGTGACCGCCTCAGGGCCCATCGCCTCAGCGATCAGCCGATGGGCGTCGAAGCCGAGCGTGCGCGTCTGACCGCGCCCGCCCCCGATCCCCAGAGCGATCGTCCGCGGCTGGTACCGCTCCCAGAGCTGGCGGAGGGTCGCCGCCGGGGGCAGCGGCTCGGTGGTCGGTGCGTCAAAGAAGCGGGCGAGGTTCTCCTCGGTGTACCCGGTGACGGCGAACTTCTTGAGCCCCGCCTCCCCCGCATCGATGAAGACGAAGAGGTCGCGGTTCCCCGTGTAGGGACGAGGCGGGGCGATCTGCGGCACCACGGGATTGTCATGGAACTCCTCGTTCACGACGATCCACATCGCGACCCCATGCGTGCGCATCATCGGCAAGAGCTGCGCTTGGCGCTCGGCGAGCCACCGCTCACGCACACGGATCTGCTCGGACCAGGGGAGGAGGGCAGAGGCCGACCGGATCTGGAACTTTGGTGCCTGTGACGCAACGGGCGCGCTGATCGCCCCGAGGAGCAACAGCAGCGCGAAGAGGGAATGACGCATCGACATGAGGGTGGGGCGCGAGGGGATCGAGCTCTTGCGTATCCCTAGAACGTATCGCCTCAGCGGGGTCGACCGGTATCTTCCGACCGATGGACACCCGGACCCTCTGGATCGCCGGACCGTGGGAGGTGCACACGGTCGATCAGACCCGACTGCCCTTCGCCGAGGTGACGCTCGCGCTCAGGGAGGCGGGGGCGTGCCATGCGGCGATCGTGCAGATGCAGGTGCGCGGGGCGCCGTTGATCGGCGCGGTGGGGGCGTTCGGGCTGGCGTTCGCGATGCGCGTCGATGCGTCGCATGAGGCGCTCGAGGCAGCGGTCGCCCGATTCGTCGGGGCGCGCCCGACGGCGGTGAACCTGCGCTGGGCGGTCGAGCGGGTGGCGGGAGCGATCCGGGCGCTCTCGCCGTCAGCGCGTGCCGAGGCGGCGTGGGGAGAGGCGGTCCGGATCGCCGAGGAGGATGCCGCGGCGAACAAGACGATCGGCGAGCACGGGGCGGCGCTCCTCGAGCCGCTGATCGCGCAGCTCGATGGGGCGCGGCCACTGCGGATCCTCACGCACTGCAACGCGGGGCGCCTCGCGACGGTCGCGCATGGGACGGCACTGGCGCCGATCTACGAGCTGCATCGTCGTGGGGTCGCGGTCGAGGTCTGGGTCGATGAGACCCGCCCGCGGAATCAGGGGGCTGCGCTCACCGCGTGGGAGCTCGCGCAGGCGGGGATCCCGCATACGGTGATCGCCGACAACGCCGGGGGATTGTTGATGCAGCGCGGGGAGGTCGATGCCGTGCTGGTCGGGTGTGATCGCGTCGCGGCCAACGGGGATGTGGCGAACAAGGTCGGGACCTACCTCAAGGCGGTCGCCGCACAGGCGCACGGGATCCCGTTCTATGTGCTGGGGCCACGTTCGACGCTCGATGCGATGACCCCCGATGGCGCGAGTATCCAGATTGAAGAGCGCGATGGCCGCGAGGTGAGCCACGCCGTCGGGCGCGGCGAGGATGGCGCGATGCGCGAGGTGCAGCTCGTCCCCGATGGCGCGCGCGTCGCGAACCCCGGCTTCGACATCACCCCGGCGCGCTATGTGACGCGCCTCGTGACGGAGCAGGGGGTTCATGTCTTCGATCCCGAACACGCGGTCCGCGTGGCGATCGTCGAGGGGGCGCGACAGCTGCGTCCCCTCGCGTTGACCACCGGCACCTCGGGGAATCTCTCCCAGCGGTGGACGCGCGATGGGATTGCGGGGATGCTGATCACGCCGAGCGCGGTGCCATACGAGGCGATGACCCCGGAGATGATCGTCTGGGTCCCACTCGAGGGGACCGATGGCGTGGAGGGGCGACCGTCGTCGGAGTGGCGGATGCATCGGGACGTCTACCTGGCGCGGCCGGAGATCGAGTCGGTGGTGCATGCGCACCCGCCGCACGCGACGGCGCTCGCGGTGCTCCCCGAGATCCAGCGCGACGGGATCCCCGCCTTCCACTACATGGTCGCCGTCGCGGGTGGGGACGACATCCGCTGCGCCCCCTACGCGACCTTCGGGACGCAGGCGCTCTCGGATCACGCCGTCGCCGCACTCGCTGACCGCCGGGCCTGTCTCCTCGCCAACCACGGGATCCTCGCGCTCGGCGGCGATGTCGCCGAGGCGCTGGCGCTTGCGGTAGAGATCGAGACATTGGCGCAGATGTATGCGCAGGCGCGGGTGCTCGGCGTGCCGGTGGTGCTCGACGCCGAGGAGATGGCGCGGGTGCGTGAGAGGTTCGTGGACTACAAGCGCGGCCGCCTCACCTAAAGCACACCGCGCGACCGAGCCGCGATCTAGGCTCTCGCCGCCTCGCGCAACAACCGCCACGCCGTCGCCAGATGTGCCGACTCGGTCCGGAGGTTCCCGATCGCCACGCGGAGCACATAGCGCTCGCCGAGCTTGGTGTGTGAGAGGAAGACCGCCCCGCTCGCATTCACCCGCTCGAGGATCGCCGCGTTGTGGGCCTCGAGCGCCCGCTCATCGGTGAGGCCCGCGGGACGATGCCGGAAGCAGACGACCGACATCGGCACCGGCGCGACGACCTCCCACTCTGGCTCTGCCGCCACCCATCCGGCGAACTCCTGCGCGAGCGCACAGTGGTGCCGCACCCGTGCGGCGAGCCCCTCCACGCCGAAGGCGCGCATCACGAACCAGAGCTTGAGCGCACGGAAGCGCCGCCCGAGCTGGAACGAGTAATCGGAGTAGGAGAGGGCGACCTCCTGCTCGTTGGTCTGCAGGTAGGCCGGCGTGAGACTGAAGGTCCGCCGCAGTACGTCAGGGTGTGCCGTCCAGAGGACCGAGCAATCCATCGGGGTGAAGAGCCACTTGTGCGGGTTCATCACCACCGAGTCGGCGGCGGCGACCCCAGCGAAGAGCTCGCGCCGTTCCTCCAACACTGCCATCGCACCGCCATAGGCGGCATCGACATGCAACCACACCCCTTCACGCTGACAGAGCGCCGTGATCGCCGGAATCGGGTCGATGCTCGTGGTCGAGGTCGTCCCCAGCGTCGCGATCACCGCGAGCGGGCGATACCCCGCCGCGCGATCCGCCCCCATCGCCGACTCCACGAGATCGGCGCGCATCCGAAACGCCTCATCCGTCGCGATCCGCACGACGTTCTCTGCGCCGATGCCCAGCGTGATCGCCGCCTTGTCCACGCTCGAATGCGCCTGCGACGAACAGTAGACCCGAAGCCGCGGGAGATCACGTCGCCCCGCCATCCCGCGATGCCGGATCTCGAGCGCGGGATCGCGCTCACGCGCCGCGGCGAGCGCCAAGAGCGTCGAGGTCGACGCGGTGTCGGTGATCATCCCGAACCAGTCGGTCGGCAACGCCATCGCATCGCGCAGCCATCCCGTGCTCACCTGCTCCAACTCGGCGAGCGCCGGCGAGGTCCGCCAGAGGATCCCCACCTGGTTCAGCGCCGCCGTCACCACCTCAGCCAGGATCCCTGGGACCGAGGCGGTGTTCGCGAAGTAGGCGAGGAAGCCTGGGTGGTTCCAGTGCGTGATCCCGGGCATGATCACGCGATCGAGATCGGCGAGGATCGCATCGAGTGATTCCGCGCTCGCGGGCGCCGCCGCAGGCAACGCGGCGTGCAGCTCACCAGGCGCGAGCCGCGCGAGCACCGGATATCGCTCGGGATGCTCGAGATAGGTGCGAATCCATGCGGCCAGTGCCGTCGCATGGCGCTCGAATGCCTCTGGGGAGAGATCTCCGACCGACTCGATGGTGTGCGGCGTCATCAGGAGCAAATCGAAGGACCACCGACGCCCCCCGCAACTGCAGGAAACCTCCGGGCGTCCCGGCGCGTACGAATCAAGATATGGCTCTCCTTCCCACCCTCGCCCTCCTCCTCCAGGTCGCCGTCCAGGCCGAAGTCTCCGCCGGTGGCGGAGCGATCCAGGCCTCGGTCCGTGTCCCGCGCGCCGAGCAGCGCCCGGTCACCGAGGAGGACCGTCGCACCGCCTTCGCCTCGACGGGGGCTCGCGAGCTCCTGACCTCCGCCCGCGCCGCGCGAGTGGCGCAGGACTCCGCCCTCCGCGCTTACGACGTCACCAGCTATCAGCGCACCTCCGTCGGCTTCAACCTCCGGGAGACGGCGCGGCAGCGACTCTTCTATCGCAGCGAGGGGGCAGCCCGCGTCCAGTGGAAACGCGGGGTCGGGGCGAAGCTCGAGGTGCTCGGTGCTCGGGCCGCCGTCCCTGCGGCCGGTGGGGCCGACGACGCCCGACGTGAGATGGACGAGTCGATGGATCTCGCCGACCTGATGGCGATCCCGTACTACCCTGGGCGAGATGAGCTCTGGATCTTCGACGCGATCGGCGGGCCACCGGACGAGGACGAGGAGGGGGCGATCCTCGTACACCCGATCGGCGAGGGCGCCGAGGCGTTCTACACCTACGCGCTCGGCGACTCGATGACCTTCGATCTCCCGCGCGGGCGACGCCTTGTCCTGCGCGAACTGCGTGCCACCCCGCGCACCCCGGCGTGGAATCTCGTCAGTGGGTCGTTCTGGTTCGAATCGGAAGGATCGCTACTTGTCCGCGCCGCGCTCCGCTTCAGCCAAGAGATGCGGATGTGGGAGATCATCAAGGCACAGGATCCCAAGGAGTACGCCGAGGTCCCGCTCGCCGTGCGCGGCCTGCTCAACCCCCTCGAGGCGAACCTCGAGGGGATGACGATCGAGTATGGGCTCTACGAAGAACGTTTCTGGCTCCCGCGGGACCAACGCGCCGAGTTCTCGGCGCGGGCGAGCTTCATGCGGATCCCGGTGCAGATCGAGCAGCGCTTTCGGTACGCCTCGGTGAATGGGGAGGTCGACGTCCCTCCGATCGAGGTCACCCTCTCGCGACGGTGGCGCGTGATGCGCGATAGTCTCCGCGCCGCCGGCGTCGACGAGGATCAGCGGCGTCAGCTCATGCGCGAGATGTTCGCGCGCAACGATTCCCTCGCGAAGCTCGAGCGCGATCGGCAGTGCGCCCTTGGCCCTCGCCATGTGGAGCGCCGCTCACGCTACCAGGGGGTCGAGCTCCCGATGCTCGTGGAGCTCCCCTGCGATCGAAGCACGCTTGCCTCCTCACCTGAGCTCTCGGGCTCGCTCCTTGCTGACGACGAGCAACTCTTCGATGGCGCCGATGCGCAGCTCCTCGAGCGACTGATTCGCGACGCGCTCCCGCCGGGGACGATCGCGGGACCGCCGACCTTCTCGTCCGGCCTTCCCCTCACCCGGTACAACCGCATCGAAGGGCTCGGCACGGGGGTCGAGGCGGAGATGATGCTCGGGTATGGGCTGCAGGGACGCGCGCTCGGTCGAGTCTCCCTCGCCGACCGCCAACTCAATGGCGAGCTCACCCTGCGGCGCCTCGGCGCGCGCGGCCCCTCGACGCTCACGGTCTATCGCCGCCTGGCGGTGAGCTCCGACTTCGGATCGCCGCTCTCGTTCGGTGCCTCGCTCGCCTCTGCGCTCTACGGCCGCGACGAGGGGTTCTATCATCGGAGCTGGGGGGCGGAGCTCACCGGGCGCGAGTCGAAGGGGCGTGGGCTCGACTGGCGCCTCTTCATCGAACAGCAGTCGAACGCGGCGCTCACGACGCGCTGGACGCTCTTCGGTGGCGCGAACGATCCGCGTATGGTCGGGAATGTGGTCGCCGACGGGGGGACCTTCGCTGGGGCTGCGGTACGGTGGCGCGGGAGCCGTGGCGTCGATCCCGCCGGATGGCGCGCGCTCTGGGATCTCCGCGCGGAAGGGGCCTCCGGCCGTGTCGACGAGCTCCCCCCGATGATGCGACCGGCGATCTGGTGTCCGGAGTGCCCACCGGAGCCCGCGCCGGCGCGGGACCGCTCCTACGGGCGGTTCCTCGCGGAAGGGACGTTATCGCGTGGCCTCGGCCCCCTCGCCGCCTCGCTGACCGGCGCCGCGGGCACCACCGCGGGCCGCGTCCCGGCGCAGCGCGCCTTCTTCCTCGGCGGATTGCAGAGCATCCGCGGGCAATCGGCCGACGCCGCGACCGGTACCGCGATCTGGATGACGCGTGCGGAGCTCGGGCTCAATCAGGCGGCGGTGCGTCCCGTGATGTTCTACGACATGGGATGGGCGGGGGACCGTGCACGGTGGCGCGAGAGCACCACAGCCCTCCGTGGCGTCGGGATCGGCCTCAGCTTCCTCGACGGCGCCTTCCGCGCCGATCTCTCCCGCGGGATCGCCCCGGTGCGGCAGACGCGGTTCGACCTTTCGGTCGAGGCGCGGTTCTAGCGGTCGGCGCGGCGCACATCGCGCCGCGCGATCAGAGCCGGAGCATCCCCTCGGTCATCAGCACCGCGTGGCCTGAGACGCGCACCGCGGTGACCTTCCCCTCTGCTTTCTCGATCCGCACCTCGAGCTGGCTCGGGCGCCCCATCTCGACCCCCTGCTCGACCGACCAGGCAAAGCTCCCGCTCGGCATCGGCTCCTTGGTCCCGAGCCACCCGCCGAAGGCGGCGACCGCCGACCCGGTGGCAGGATCCTCGGGGACGCGGATCCCGGGCGCGAACATCCGTGCGCGCCAATGCATCGGGCTCACGGAAGGATCCTTGGCCGCGACGAAGAGCTCCGGCGCCCAGGCGCGCTGCAGCGTCCGCTCCCAGGATTCCATGCGGATCCGTGCCCGGCCCAGCGCCTCCACCGACTTCACGACGACGAGGAGGAAGGGATAGCCGCAGGAGACCGCCTGCGGGCTCATCACGCCCCCCTGGAGGTCGGTCACGTCGAGGGAGAGGATGTCGGCCAGGGTCGCGAGCGTCGGCTGCGGGGGGCCGATCTCCGGGAGCTTCGCCACCGCGAACTCCGCCCAGGCGCGCTGGGGCGCCTCGATGCGGACATCGACCGGGACGTTCCCCACGCCGAGCTCGAAGACGATCCGCCCCGCGCCATCGACGAGCGCCTCCGGCCCCAACGCCCCCTCCGAGAGGGCGAGCGCCGCCGCCGTCCCGATCGTCGGGTGCCCCGCGAAGGGGACCTCGCCTCCCGGCGTGAAGATCCGCACGCGCCGCGTGTGCGCGGGGTTCAGCGCCGGATAGCAGAAGGTCGCCTCGGAGAAGTTGAACTCCCGCGTGATGTCGAGGAGCCGTTCCTCCGGGATCGCGCGCGCGTCCGGGAAGACCGCGAGCTGGTTCCCGCCGAAGGGGGTCGCGGTGAAGACGTCGAGGGTGAGGAAGCGCGCCATGGGCCGGTGACCTCAGCCCGCCATGTGGGGATAGCGGAAGTCGCGCGGCGGGACGAAGGTCTCCTTGATCGTCCGCGCGCTGACCCACCGCGTGAGGTTGAGCTTGGAGCCCGCCTTGTCGTTGGTCCCCGAGGCGCGGCCCCCGCCGAAGGGCTGCTGCCCCACCACGGCGCCGGTGCACTTGTCGTTGACGTAGAAGTTCCCCGCCGCATGGCGCAGCCCCGCATGCGCCTCGGCGAGCGCCGCGCGATCCTGCGCGAAGACGGCGCCGGTGAGGGCGTAGGGCGAGGTGCGATCGATCAGCGCGAGGGTCTCCGTCCACTTCGCGTCGTCGTACACGTACGCGGTGACCACGGGGCCGAAGATCTCCTCGCAGAGGAGGCGGTAGCTCGGGTCCTTCGTCTCCACGAGGGTCGGCGCCACGAACCACCCCGTGCGCTTGTCCGCCGTCCCGCCGGCGAGGATCGTCGCGTTCGCCTTGGCATCGGCGAGGTACCCCGTGATCCGGTCGAAGGCGCGCTCGTCGATCACCGCGCCCATGAAGTTGCGGAAGTCGTTCACATCCCCCATCGCGATCTCGGCGATCATCGCGGTGAGGCGCTCCTTCACCTGCGGCCAGAGGGAGGCGGGCACATAGATGCGGCTGCACGCCGAGCACTTCTGTCCCTGGTACTCGAAGGCGCCGCGGATGACGCCCACACAGAACGCCTCGACGTCCGCCGACGGGTGCGCGAGCATGAAGTCCTTACCGCCGGTCTCGCCGACGATGCGCGGGTAGGAGCGGTACATCCCCATGTTCCCACCGACCGTCTTCCAGATCTGGTTGAAGACCCCGGTGGAGCCGGTGAAGTGCACCCCGGCGAGCTTAGGGGAGTTGAGCGCGAGGTCGGAGATCATGACCGGATCGCCGGGGAGGAAGTTGATCACCCCCGGCGGGAGCCCCGCCTCGTGCAGGAGCTGCAGGGTGTACCAGGCGGAGAGCATCGCCGTCGCGGCGGGCTTCCACAGGACGACATTCCCCATCATCGCCGGGGCGCCAGCGAGGTTCCCGCCGATCGCGGTGAAGTTGAACGGGGTGATCGCGTAGACGAACCCCTCGAGGGCGCGATACTCGCTCTGGTTCCACATCCCGGGGCCGGAGACGGGCTGCTCGCTGTAGAGCTCGCGCGCGAAGGCGGCGTTGAAGCGGAAGAAGTCGGCCATCTCACAGGCGGCGTCGATCTCCGCCTGGTAGACGTTCTTCGACTGGCCGAGCATCGTCGCGGCGTTGATGGTGTCGCGCCAGGGGCCGGCGAGGAGGTCGGCCGCCTTCAGGAAGACGCTCGCGCGCTGCTCCCAGGTCCACTCCGACCACTCGCGCCAGGCGGCGCGCCCGCTCTCGATGGCGGCGCGCACATCATCGGGGGTGGCCTGATGCCAGGTCGCGGTGACGTGCTGATGCTTGTGCGGGGAGGTCGCGTTGGCGACGGTGCCGGTGCGGATCTCGCGGCCGCCGATCACGACGGGGATGTCGGGGCGCTCCTGTTCCATCTGCGCGAGGCGGGCCTGCAGCGAGGCGCGCTCCGGGGTCCCGGGGGCGTAGGAGCGGATCGGTTCGTTGAGGGTCGGCGGGAGCTGGCGCACACCGCTGGGCGAGAAGGTCGGCATCGTCGAATGGGCTGAGAGGTGGGACTGGGTGCAATCTAACTCCCACGGCGGTGATACTTCGGGATGCCGCCTGCCCCTCGGAGTCTCGTCCTCACGCTCGTCGCCGTCGGGGTCGCGCTGAGCGCCTGTGTTCCTGTCCCGGTCGAGTGGGGGAAGGGGACGCGCCACGCCGATGGCGCCCTCGCCGATTCGCTCCGATTGGCGCTCGACGCCGCGGGGGCGCCGGTCTTCGCTCCCGTGTGGACGCCGCCCAGCTGGCCCGAGGAGCCGGGGCAATGCCTCGCCTCGCGGCGCGCGGGGCGGAGCCTGACCGATACCGCCTACGCGAGCTGGTTCACCGTGCGCTCCGATTCGAGCGTCGTCCTGCGGGCGGCGCGCTCAGACGACGGAGGCCTCACCTGGAACCCCGCGGTGACGGCGGACTCGGTCGATGTGGGGCGCACCGGGTGCGCGCGCCCGGTGCCCTTCCTCGCGGTCGATTCCCTCAACGGGTACCTGCACCTCGCCTATCACCTCGTGGCGCGCGAGGGGGCGGGGCTCTTCTTCACCCATGTGATGGACACCGGGATGCTCTTCCACGAGCCGGTGCCGATCGTCTACGGCAAACGGCCGTCGGCGACGGCGCTCGCCTCCCGCGGCGACACCGTGGTGGTGGTCTACGAGGATCCGAACAGTCGGGTCCCGCGGCTGGGGATCGCCGTCTCGCGCACGCAGGGGCACATCTTCGAGGGACGGATGCCGGCGTCGGACGAGGTGGGGGAATCGCGTCGGCCGCTCGTGGCGCTCCGCGGCGATCGCGTGGTCATCGCCTGGGACGCCTCGGAGCGCGGGGGGCGCGTCCCGCGCGTGATGCTGCGCGAGGGGCGGCTCCCGTGGTGAGCGCGCCGGTGAGCCGCCCCGACCGAGGGCGCGCATGACGCGGATCTTCGGCGTCCATCCTGCCGACGACGGGGGGCTCCCGATGGCGGTGCGTCGCGCCGCCGATGCCGGCGCGCGCGCCCTGCAGTGCTTCACCGCGCCCCCGACCTACTACAACGAGAAGGCCGGCTTCGCCCCGGCCAAGGCGGCGAAGGTCCACGCCGCGCTCGACGCGGCGGGGATCGAGCGGCGGCATGTGCTCGTGCACGCGGCGTACGTGCTCAACACCGCCTCCCCCGACGAGACCAAGGCGCTCCGCGCCCGCGCCGGCCTCGCCAAGGAGCTCGAGCGCTCCACCGCCCTCGGCGCCCTCGGCTGCTGCTTCCACCCCGGCTCCGCCGGCGAGAGCGATCCCACCGACGCTGCGGTGCGCGTGGGACTCGCCATCCGCCACGCCCTCGAGACGGTGCCGGAGAGCGCGACCGGGACGCGGGTGCTGATCGAGAACACCGCCGGCGCTGGCCGCACGATGGGGCGTACCCCCGAGGAGATCGCCCTCATGCTCGCGCAGGTGCCGGCCACGCTCCGGCACCGCACCGGGTACGGCCTCGACACCTGTCACCTCCACGCGGCGGGGCACGACCTCACCTCCTCCCCCGAGGGGCTCCGCGCCACCCTCAACCGCTTCGAGCAGGTGATCGGGGAGCGCCCCGCCTTCCTCCACCTGAACGACAGTCAGCATCCCGCGGGGTCGAACAAGGACCGCCACGCCCTGCTGGGCGAGGGGACGATCGGCCTCGCCCCCTTCGGCTGGCTCCTCGCCGACGGGCGTACCGAGGGGATCCCGCTCATCCTCGAGACCCCCTCGGAGCGGGAGCAGGTGGTGGAGGATGACCCCACCGCCGACCCCGCCGACCGGCGGATGGTCGCCCTCCTCGAGGGACTCCGCTCGGGGTGAGGGCTATTGCGCTCGAGAGCGAGCCCCTTACTTTCGAGGCAGATCGCGCACGTGCTCGACCGGGCGCAGCACGCGATCCTCACAATCCTCGAGGAGAACACTCGAATGGCTGCCAAGAAGAAGAAGGCTGCGAAGAAGCCGGCGAAGAAGGTCGCGAAGAAGCCGGCGAAGAAGGTCGCCAAGAAGGCGAAGCCGAAGACCAAGCGGAAGCCGAACGCCGCGTTCATGAAGCCGGTGACCCCGAACGAGAAGCTCGCCGCCGTCGTCGGCGCCTCGCCGCTCCCGCGCACCGAGCTCACCAAGAAGCTCTGGGCCTACATCAAGAAGAATGGCCTCCAGGACAAGAAGAATCGCCGCATGATCAACGCCGACGACAAGCTCAAGGTCGTCTTCGGTGGCAAGGGTCAGGTGTCGATGTTCGACATGACCAAGCTCGTCTCGAAGAACGTCAAGTAAGCGACGTCGCTCGACGCGCAGGTCCAGAGGGGCGCACCGAGTGGTGCGCCCCTCTCGTCTTTCCCGGGAGCGGTCCCCAGATTCCCTCGGGAGCTCGTCCCCGATCCCTCTCGCCCTCGCCTCTCGCTCGTGACCCCCAAGAAGCGTTCCACCTCCGTCGCCGCCGCGCGCGGGCGCCCCGGCGACGCCTGGCGCCCCGACTGGCGCAAGCTCTGGGAGGGATTCAAGTCGCTCGCGGCCACCGTCGCGATCTTCCTCGTCCTCCGCACCTTCCTCATCGAGGCCTATCGCATCCCCTCGGGGTCGATGATCCCCTCGATGCTCATCGGCGACTGGCTCTTCGTGAACAAGCTCCGCTACGGGCCGCATGTCCCCTTCACGCGGATCAATCTCCCGGGATACGCCGAGCCGCAGCGTGGGGAGATCGTGGTCTTCATCTCGCCGCCGCAGATCGATCAGCCCTGGGACGCCACCCCGATCCTCGTGAAGCGCCTCATCGCCGTCGCGGGGGACACCGTGCATTCGCGCGGCGGGATCGTGCACATCAACGGGGAGCCGGAGCGGCAGGGGTACGCGGCGGGCCTCCCGGGGACCCCAGGCGATTACGTCGATCCCCTCTTCGACTGGCAGAAGCGGGTGCAGCTCGCCGACTCGCGCTTCGGGCCGGCGCCGGCGCAGCCCACCCTCGAGGATTGGGGCCCCCTCGTCGTCCCCGAGGGCTACCTCTGGATGATGGGCGACAACCGTACCAACTCGAAGGACAGCCGCTACTGGGGGTTCGTCCCGCGCGAGAACGTGCGAGGGCGCCCGATGTTCGTCTACTATTCGTGGAACGCCGACGACTCCGATCGGCCCCTCCCCTTCCTCCTCGATATCCGATGGGATCGCATCGGCCACGTCTTCCACTGATGCCCCGTCTGGCACTCCCGCGGATCCCTCGTCTGGCGCCTCGTCTGGCGCCTCGTCTGGCGCCTCGTCGCCTCGCGGCGCTCGCGCTCGGCGCGCTCCTGACGGCCGGGTGCGCGCCGATCACACATCTCCACCCCGGTGGGGTGACGCCGCGCCCCTACACCCCGGTCGTGCGCGCGGGAGGGATGCTCTACCTCGCGGGACAGATCGGTGCCGATGCCGCCAACGGCGGGGCCCTCGCCCCCGGGGGGATCGAGGGGGAGACGCGGCAGGTCCTCGAGAACATCAAGACCCTCCTCGCGGCGAGCGGCGCCTCCATGGACCGCGTGGTGAAGTGCACCGTCTTCCTCGTCGACATCGGGGAGTGGGATCGGATGAACGCGGTCTATCGCACCTACTTCCCCGAGGGGCGCTATCCGGCGCGCACCGCGGTGGGGGTCGCCGGACTCCCCGGCGGGGCGCGCGTCGAGATCGAGTGCCTCGCCAAGGCCTGAACGATGCCGCTCCTCCGTCCCACCGCGGTGATGACCGCGATCGACCTCGACGAGGAGCTCGAGGCACAGCAATCCCTGCTGCAGCGGCTGGCGCTGAACGTCATCTTCATGGCGGCCCTCACCGGCGTCACCCTGCGCGTCTATCGCAACGTCGTCCTCACCTACGGGTGGAGTGATTCCTGGCTCTGGGTCGCTGGGACCTTCCTCGGCCAGGTCGCGATCCTCTTCTTCCTGACCACGCTCTACCTCGGCAACTACCACGCGAAGTCGTGGCTCTGGCGCGCTCCCCTCTTCGCGGCGATCGATGCCGCGACCGAGGTCGCGGTGAGCTACGGGATGATGCGTGCCGGCCTCGAGCGCATCGGGAGCCTCCCCGCGACCTTCGAGGATTGGCAGGGGGCGGCGATCCGCCTCTCCACCTTCCGCCTCACCCTCATCCCGCTCTACGCCCTCGCCCTCGCGATCGTCTCCACGATCGTGCGCTGGCTGATCCTCCCGCGTGAGCGACCCACCGCCCCCTCGTCCTGAGCCTGTCGACATGAACCTGCGTCTCCCGCGTGTCGCCGTCGCCTCCCTCGTGTGGGCGCTCACCTGTGCCGCCACGACCCTCTCGGCCCAGACCCCGCGGCGCCCCTTCGGGACCCTCCGCGAGCAGGCCGTCACGCAGCAGCGTTGGCTCGAGCGGCGCCTCACGACGGTCCTCCCGGCGCTGATGCGCACTCACGGGGTCGACGCCTGGGTGATCCCGATGCGCGAGTACAACGAGGATCCGGTCTTCTCCTCGCTGGTCTCCCCGACGACCTTCGCCGCCCGCCGGCGCACGATCTACCTCTTCTTCGATCGCTGTGCGGCCCAGGGGCGTCAGGACCCCGGCGATGGCTCCTGCGTCGAGCGGATCGCCTTCGGCGGGACCTCGCAGGGCGGGCTGTATGACGCGCGCCGCGCGATGAAGGCGGTCGAGGCCGATATCGGTGGGCGGCAGGCCGAGCTCTGGGGGGATGAGCAGTGGCAGGTCCTCAAGGCCGCCCTCCTCGAGCGGAACCCGAAGGTCATCGCGATCAACACCTCGCGCACCTTCGCCTTCACCGATGGTCTCTCCTCCGGCGAGCGCGACGGGATGACGGAGGCGTTGGGCCCCGACCTCGCGCGGCGCTTCCGCCCCGCCGAGGGGCTCGCGCTGGAGCTGATCGCGACGCGCCTCCCGGAGGAGGTCGAGTTCTACGGGAAGCTCCAGGCCCTCGTCTGGGAGCTCTCGCAGCGGATGTTCTCGAACGCGGTGATCACCCCCGGGACGACCCGCACCAGCGACCTCGTCTGGTGGTGGCGTCAGCAGGTCAACGACCTCGGGCTCGGGACCTGGTTCCAGCCCACGATCGACTTGCAGCGCCGCGGGGTGACGAGCGAGGCACTCGGCGAGGACCCCGTCATCCAGCGGGGCGACGTCCTCCACAGCGATGTGGGGATCACCGCGCTCGGTCTCAACACCGACACCCAGCACATGGCCTACGTGCTCCTCCCCGGGGAGACGCAGGCGCCAGCGGGGCTCACGGCGGCGCTGCGCCGAGCCAACCAGATGCAGGACATCCAGATGGAGGAGGTCCGGCCCGGGCGCACGGGGAACGAGGCCCTCGCCGCCTCCCGCGCGCGGATGATCGCCCTCGGGATCGAGGGGACCTTCTACTCCCACCCCATCGGGAAGCATGGGCATGGCGCCGGCCCCCTCGTCGGGCTCTGGGACTATCAGGACGGCGTCCCGGGGCGTGGTGACGCCCGGATCATCCCGAACATGTGGTATTCGATCGAGCTCCAGGCGACCACGCCGGTCGCCGAGTGGGGGGGGCAGAAGGTCCGGATGGCGCAGGAGGAGGATATGGTGATCGGGGCCGACGGGGTCCCGCGCTGGGCGATCCGGCGGCAGGACCGGCTCTTCCTCGTGCGCTGATTTATCTTTCGCCCCATGCGGAAAGGCCGGAAGGAACTACTCGTCGTCGGGGACCGGGTCCTCGTGCGCGTCGAAGAGGGGGAGGAGCGCTCCAAGGTCGGGCTCTATCTCCCTGCGACCGCGGTCGACAATCAGGCGGTGCAGGGGGGGCGGATCGTCGCCACGGGCCCCGGCACCCCGCTCCCCGAGGTGGGAGACCACCTCGATGAGCCCTGGCGCATCGGGGGGGCCAAGGATCCCCGCCACATACCGATGCAGGCGCAGGTCGGCGACTACGCGTTGTTCTTTCGCAAGGCCGCGGTCGAGATCACCTTCGAGAACGAGCGCTTCCTCGTCGTGCCGCAGGCGGCGATCCTGGCGCTCTCACGGGAGTAAGGACGATGCAATACGATGAACGGATGATCGCCCCGATGCGGGCGGAACTCACGCAGCACGGGATCGAGGAGCTGCGCACCGCCGCCGCGGTCGATGCCGCGCTCAGGGATGCGCCGGGGACGCGGCTGGTGGTCGTGAACTCCGTCTGTGGGTGCGCGGCGCGCAACATGCGGCCCGCGGTCGCGAAGGCGTTGCAGCACGCGATCACCCCGGACAAGAGCTTCACGGTGTTCGCGGGTGGTGATGTCGATGCCACGCGCCAGGCGCGCAGCTACTTCACCGGCTATGCGCCGAGCTCGCCGAGCATCGGGTTGCTGCGCGACGGGAAGCTCGTGCACATGGTGGAGCGGTGGCAGATCGAAGGGCGGACGGCCGACGCGATCGCAGCGGATCTGGCCAAGGCGTTCGATACGTACTGCACGCCGGTCGCGCGTTGAGTTGGTAGGATTGGATGGGAGAGCGGGGCGGCGCGTCAGCACCGCCCCGCTCGTGCTTCACGACTGCTTGATCCAGCGCATCAGCTCCCCGAGTCCGGGTCGCTTCCCGTACATGAGCAAGCCCACGCGATAGATCCGCGCGGCCACCCAGACACAGGCGACGCTCGCGAGCAGCACGCCCAACAGACTCCCGACGATCTCCCCCGCACCGACCTGCGTCGCGGTCATTCGCATCGGCATGATGATCGGCGCGGAGAAGGGCACCCAGCTCACGATCTCGGCGAGCCGACTGTTCGGGTTCGTGAGGATCGGCTGGGCGAAGATGATGCTGAAGACGAGGAGCATGATCACCGGCTGCGCCGCCTGCTGCGCCTCCTCCTGGCTCCCGACCATCGCCCCCACCGCCGCGAAGAGCGACGCATAGAGCGTGTAGCCCAGGAGGAAGAAGAGGACGAGCGCGACGAGCACGAAGGGCTCCACCGAGGGGAGCCCGACCTGCGGCATCCCTTCGATCCCCATCGCGCCGAAGATCTTCGCACGCTGCGTGTAGAATCCAACACTCGAGAGGAGCCAGACCAACTGCTGGGTGAGCCCCACCGCGCCGACGCCGATCACCTTCCCGGCGAGCAAGACATCCGGCGACACACTGGCGACGATCACCTCGGCCACACGCGTGGTCTTCTCCTCGAGCACCCCACGCAGGATCGCCTGCCCATAGAAGATGATGCTGAAGTAGAGGAGGAAGGCGACGCCGAAGCCGAAGATCGAGTTGGCGAGCCCTGAGCCCCCAAGCCCCTCGTCGGTCACCCGGTCGGCCTTGAGGCGCACGCGAAGCTTGGTGAGCGCCTCGGCCCGCTCGGCGTCGATCCCGGCCCCCTCGAGTCGTGAGGTGAGCAACGACTGCCGGATCGCGACCTCGAGCGCCTCGATATCGCCCACGGAACCGGCGTTGCGCCCGGCATAGCGCGCCGCGCCCGAGGTGACCGTCATCGAATCGAGGATGAGCACGCCAGCGAGCGCCTTCTGCTGGATCTGTGCGATCAACTCACTCTCGCGCGCCGCGAGCTCGGCGGGGCGGAGCTCGTCGACCGGCGCGGTGGTCGGTGACGGCCCCTGGAGCGTCGGGGCCGCCAGGCGCTGCGCGACGCGCGCACCGAGCCCGGTGCCGGTGGCATCGAGGATGCGGATGTCGGCGACCCGCGCCTCGCGCAGGCTTCGCACGCTGAGGTAGGCCGGGAGGATCATGATCCCCCCGAAGAAGAGGGGGCCGAAGAGGGTCACGATCACGAACCACTTGGTCCGGACGCGCTCGAGATATTCGCGGCGGATGACCGCCCAGAGCTTAGCCATGTCCGCTCATCCCCGGCTCGACGCCCGTGGCGCCGACCCGTTCGAGGAAGATCTGATGGAGGGAGGGTTGTACCCGCTCGAACCGCTGGATCGCCGCGCCGCCGCTCACCAGCCGACGTAGGAAGCTCTGCGCATCGGCGTCGCGGGTGAGCTCGACCTCGAAGCTCCGCCCATGGTCGTCGCAGCGCGCCACGAGGGCGCGGTCATCGAGGATCGCACGAATCTCCTGCGTTGGGTCGCTCTCGAGCGCGAGCGCGATGGTCCGTCCGGCATGCGCCCCCTTCACCGCAGCCATCGTCCCGTCGAGGACCTTCGTCCCCCCGGCGATGATGCAGACCGCATCGCACAGCCGTTCGGCGTTGTCCATCAGATGGGTGGAGAAGATCACCGTGCGCCCCCGACGCCGGAGCTCGACCACCGTGTCCTTGAGCGCTTGCGCATTGATCGGGTCGAGTCCGCTGAAGGGCTCGTCGAGGATCACGAGCTCGGGGTCGTGCAGCAGCGTCCCAATGAACTGGACCTTCTGCTGCATCCCGCGTGAGAGCTCGTCGACCTTCGCCTTCCCCCAGTCCTTCGCCTCGGTGCGGAGGGTCAGCCGATCGAGCCACTCGTCGATCCGGATATCGGCGGTCTTCCGATCGACCCCCTTAAGCTCGGCGAGGAACCGCAGGACATCGCGGACCATCATCTTCTTGTAGAGGCCCCGCTCCTCGGGGAGGTAGCCGACGCGATCGAGCTGCGATGCGGCATCGTGCGGCGCCCCGAGGATCCGGATCGACCCCGTGTCGGGGGCGATGATGTTGAGGATCATCCGGATCGTGGTCGTCTTCCCGGCGCCGTTGGGGCCGAGGAGTCCGTAGACCGTCCCGGTGGGGACGGTGAGGGAGAGGTCGCGGACGGCGGTGTGCGCCGCGTACCGCTTGGTGACGCCCGAGATCTCGAGGGCGGGTGTGGACATAGGGTCGGGGCAGGGGGTCTGGGGGGGGAATATAGGGTCGCGCGCCCTTCCCCACTTCGCGATACTACGCCGATGCGAATCCGTGACCTGCTCCTCGGCGTGTCGGTCTCTGCCATGCTCGCCTGCGGCGGCTCGCCGAAGGCAGGGGAGGACCAGGTCTTGGTGGTCTTCAATGCCGGGAGCCTGGCGCGCCCCATCCGCGCCGCGCTCGACACCTTCGAGGCGCGGACCGGGGTCCGGGTGGAGCAGGAGAGCGCGGGCTCGCTCGAGTCGGCGCGGAAGCTCACGGAGCTGGGGAAGATCCCCGACCTCATCGCCTTGGCCGACGCCGAGGTCTTCCCGCGCTTCCTGATGCCCGAGTTCTTGGATGGGTATGTGGAGTTCGCGCGGAACCGGATGGTGATCTCGTACACCGGCCGCTCGCGCTTCTCCCGGGAGATCACCGCCGACAACTGGTGGCAGATCCTCCAGCGTTCTGGGGTGGAGACGGGGCGATCGGATCCGCAGCTCGATCCCAACGGGTACCGCACGATGCTCGTCTGGCAGCTGGCCGAGCGGTTCTATGGCGAGCCCGGACTCGCCGCGCGGCTCGAGGCGGTGCACCCGCCGCGCAATGTGCGTCCCAAGGAGGCCGATCTCGTCGGGCTCCTGCAGGCGGGGGAGTTCGACTACATCTGGTCGTACGAGTCGATGGCGCGCGCGCTCGGCTTGCCATTCGTGCAGCTCCCCAATGGGATCGATCTCAGTCCGCCCGATTCGGCAGCGTCCTATGCACGGGCCAAGATCACGGTGCGAGGCGCGCGCGCAGGGGATTCGGTCACCTTCGTCGGATCACCGATCGTCTATGGGTTCGGTGTCCCTCGTGCAGCGCCGCGTCCAGCGGTCGCGGAGCGCTTCGCGCGGTTCCTGCTCTCGCCGGAGGGGCGTGAGATCCTGCGACGTGAGGGGCTCGATGCGCTTGAGAATCCGGTGCCGCAGGGAACGGCGGCGCCGTGGATGATGCCGTGAGCCATTCGTCGGCTGAGCGCCCTGGTCTCGACGCACGTGGATCGCGTGCGATGGCTCGCGTCCTGAGCATCCTCGCTGCCCTCGCGGGATCGTTCCTCCTGCTCTTCCTCGCTGCACCGATCGCCGAATTGGTCGGGGTCGGTGGCGCCGAGGGGTTGAAGCGGCTGGTATCCGATGGCGAGTTGCGCGGGTCACTCGTGCTGACCGCGCTCTGCGCGACCGCCGCCACCCTGATCGGTGTCTTCACCGCGACCCCGCTCGCCTATCTCTTGGCGCGCCGCACCTTCCCGGGGCGGGCGCTCCTCGCCGCGATCCTCGATCTCCCGCTCCTCATCCCCCATCCCGTCGCCGGGATCGCACTACTCCTCCTGCTCGGCCGCGAGAGCGCCGTCGGCGGCGCGGCGCTCGAGATGGGGCTCCGCATCGTCGGCACCCCGGTCGGGATCGTCGCCGCGATGCTCTTCGTCTCCGCCCCCCTCTTCGTGAGTGGCGCGCGCGAGGCCTTCGCGAAGGTCGATCCCCGCTACGAAGGGGTCGCGCGTACCCTCGGCGATACCCCCTGGCGCGCCTTCCATCGGGTGACCCTCCCCCTCGCGGGCCGCGGCCTTCTCGCCGCGGCCGTCGTGATGTGGGCGCGTGCGGTCAGTGAGTTCGGGGCGATCGTCATCCTCACCTACAATCCGAAGGTCGTGAGCGTCCTGAGCTACGACCGCTTCACGAGCTTCGGGCTCTCCGAGGCGCTTCCGGTGGCGGCGGCGCTCGCCATCCTCGCGCTGATCCCACTCACCCTGCTCCGGGCGCTCCGCCCCGACACCGGGATGGAGCGATGATCACCCTCGAGTCGCTCTCCGCCACGAAGGGACGCTTCGCGCTCCATGAGGTGAGCTTCACCCTCGAGCGCGGCGCCTACGGCGTGGTGATCGGGCCCGCCGGGGCAGGGAAGACCACCCTCCTTGAAGTCGTCGGCGGGCTCCTCGCTTCGCGCAGCGGTCGACTCCACCTCGACGGCCGCGATATGCGGGGCGTCCCCCCGGAGGATCGTGGGATCGGCCTCGTCTATCAGCACGCCTTTCTCTTCCCACATCTCTCGGTGCGCGAGAACGTCGCGTACGGGGCGGCGGATGCCGCGACCCTCGAGGAAGCGATCGAGCGGATGGGGGTCACCCCCCTCCTCGCGCGCGATGTGCGCGGTCTCTCCGGTGGCGAGCGCCAACTCGTCGCCCTGGCGCGCGCCCTCGCTCGCCGCCCACGCGTCCTCCTCCTCGACGAACCCTTCAGCGCCCTCGACCCCCGTCGCCGCGTCCTGATCCGTCGCGAGGTCCGCGCCCTCCACCGCGCCTGGGGACTCACCACCCTCCAGGTCACGCACGACTTCGCCGAGGCGGGGATGCTCGGTGACCAGGCGATCCTCCTCGATGGGGGGCGCATCCTGCAGGCCGGTGCGCCCGCCGAGGTCTTCCGGCGCCCCGCCTCACCCTATGTGGCAGAGTTCCTCGGCGCGGAGAATGTGCTGGCCGGCACCGCGCGTGACCTAGGTGAGGCCGCTCCTGATTGGCTCGATGGCGATCCCCGGGAGTACGCCCAAGGGCATCGCGCCTTCGCCTTCGAGTCCGAAGGACTCACCCTCTATGCCGTGGGGGACTTCGTCCCTGGGGCTGGCCATGCGGTGATCCGCGCCGAAGAGATCACCCTCGCGCGCGGGCAGACGCACGACTCGGCGCGGAACCGATTGTCCGGGCGGATCACCGAGATGGTGACCCTCGGCGCACTGACGCGCGTGACGGTGGATGTGCGTGGGATCCCAATCGTCGCGGCGCTCACCACGCGGTCGGCGCAGGAGCTCTCCCTCGAGCCGGGGCTCGCCGTGGTGGTGACCTTCAAAGCGATGGCGGTGCATCTCTGTTGAGAGGCACCGCCACCGGGTCCTGCATCGATCCGACCGCGTCAGCTCACCACGCGATCCCGTAGTCCTCACCATGGTTGCTCGCCGCGCCCCAGAAGCTCCCGCGCGCGCGGTCGAACATGATCGCCGTGATCGGCCCTGAGGTCCGACTGGCGAACTCCATCACATACCCGCGCCGTCGCAGATCCTCGCGGACCCAGTCGGGCACCTTGTCATTGAGCTGGATCCGGCCCGGGCGTGCATCGTGGAGACCGAAGCTCGAGCGCATCTGATAGCTGTGGAACCCGGGGTGCTCCGCCGCCTGCTGTGGGGTCTGGCCGAATTCCACCATCGCGAGGAAGAACTGCAGGAGATCTTGATCCTGCGTGTCGCCCCCCTGAACGGAGAAGGCCATCCAGGGCTGCCCTTCCTTGAGCGCGATCGTCGGCGTGAGCGTCACACGCGGGCGCTTCCCAGGCTCGATCACGTTGAAGGGCCCATCCTCGGCGCGCGTCACGAACGACTGCGCACGCTGTGAGAGCCCGATCCCCGTGCGCCCCGCGATCACCGCCGGCACCCACCCGCCGCTCGGCGTGATCGAGACCATCCACCCCGCCTTGTCTGCGGCCTGGATGCTCGTCGTGCCACGCGTGAACGCCTCATGGAAGGCGGCATCATCGTCAGCGCCGCCGATCGTGCCACCTGAGGAACCGCCGCGTGCCGCGGAATCCGCGCGCGGACCCGTCGTGCTCCACTGCGCGAGCAGCTCGGAGAAGGGATTCGTCCCACCTTGGAACGGATACGGATCCCCCGGCTTCACCGCGGCATCGTTCTTGTCCGCACTCATCTGCGCCCAACGCGCCTTTGCGTACGCCTTGCTCATCAACCCCTGCACCGGCTCCTCCGGTGGGAAGGCCGGATCGCCGTAATAGAAATCGCGATCGGCAAAGGCGAGGTTCATCGCCTGATAGATCGTGTGGATGTACTGCGCGCTGTTGTAGCCGAGCGCTTTGAGATCGACGGTCTCGAGCATGTTGAGCGCCTGCAACATCGCCGGCCCCTGCTGCCAGATCGGGAGCTTGTAGACCTCGTAGCCGCGATAACTGGTCGAGTAGGGCTCCTCGATCTTCACCTGCCAGTTGGCGAGGTCGGCCTTCGTGAAGAGTCCACCCTCCTCGCGGACACCACGGACGATCTCATCGGCGATGTCGCCCTTGTAGAAACGGTCGTAGGCCGCCATGATCGCCGCCTTGCGCGACTTCTTCTGGCGCAGCGCCTGCTGCTCTGCCTCGACGAGCTTCTTGAAGGTCGCGGCGAGGTCAGCCTGCTTGAAGATCTCTCCCGCCTCCGGCGCCTCGCGCGTCTTCCCGAGATGCGGGAGGAAGACGGCCGGCGAGTACTTCCACTCCTTGATCCGCCTGGCGTTGCTCTGGATGCTCCCCGCGAGCTGCGCCTCCATGGGATAGCCCTCCTCCGCCATCTGGATCGCCGGCGCGAGCACCTGCGCCAACGACATCGTCCCATATTCGGCGAGCATCACCATCATTCCGCCCGGCGTGCCCGGCGTCACCGCCGCGAGCGGTCCGAACTCTGGTGGGAAGCGGAAGCCTTTAGCGAGATAGAACTCTGCCGTCGCACCGGTCGGGGCGACTCCCAGGGCGTTGATCCCGATCACCTTCTTGAGCCCCGGGTGATAGATCAGCGCCTGGGTCTCCCCACCGCAGCCGAGCGTATCCCACATCGTGCAGACCGCAGCGAGCATCGCGACCGAAGCGTCGACGGCGTTCCCGCCCTGCTGGAAGATCATCGCGCCGGCGGTGGCGGCGAGGGGCTTCCCGGTGACGGCGACCCAATGCTTGCCGTGCAGCGGGGGGCGCTCGGTGCGCTGCGCCTCGGCCGCGCTGGCCGCACCGAGGAAGAGGCTACAGGAGAGGAGGAACGAGCAGGCGCGGAGGGTTCGCATAAGGCGGGTGTGTGAGGGACCCTTCAAGATGCGCGACCCCCGCCCGCCCGGCTACCGGGACCGACCCAACCTCACACCGCCCCGAACCGCTCCTGCGTCTGCTGCACCGCGCCGACCAACCGCGTCACGTCCTCTGACGTGTTGTAGACCCAGAAGCTCGCGCGCACCGTCGCCGGCACCCCGAGCGCGCGCATCAACGGCTGTGCACAGTGATGCCCCGCGCGCACCGCGATCCCTGCCACATCGAGCGCGGTCGACATATCGTGCGGATGGACCCCCTCGACGGTGAAGCTCACCACGCCGCTCCGCCCCTCGGCGTGCCGCGTCCCAAAGAGTGTCACCCCCGGCACCGCGCCGAGTTCGGTCATCGCCTGTGTGGTGAGCGCCACCTCATGCGCACGCACCGCGTCGAGCCCGAGGTTCGTGACGTAGGTGCAGGCCGCCGCGAGCGCGACCGCCCCCTCGACGTTCGGCGTCCCCGCCTCGAACCGATGCGGGAGCACATTCCAGGTGGAGTCCTGATCGTTCACCCACTCGATCATGTCCCCACCGAAGTGATACGGCGGCATCGCCTCGAGGATCGGCCGACGGATGACCACCCCACCGATCCCCATTGGGCCACCGAGCTTGTGTCCGCTGAAGGCGTAGACGTCCACCCCGAGTCGGTCGACCCGGCTCTGGAGATGCGGCACCGCCTGCGCGCCATCGCAGACGAGCAGCGCGCCACACGACTGCCGCACCAGCTTCACGATCTCGCTCACCGGATGGATCGTCCCGAGCGCATTCGAGACATGCCCGAAGGCCACGACCTTGGTCCGCGCATCGAGCAACGAGGCGAGATGATCGAGGTCGAGCGTCCCGTCGGGGCCGAGCTCCGCGATCCGGAACTCCGCCCCCACGGCGCGCGCGAGCTGCTGCCAGGGGACGAAGTTCGCATGGTGCTCCATCCGAGTGACGACGAGGTTGTCCCCCGCCTGCACATTCGCGCGGCCCCACGCGGTCGCCACGAGATTGAGCGACTCCGTCGACCCGCGCGTGAAGATCAGCGTGTCGGCGTCGGAGACCCCGAGGAAGCGTGCGACCCGATCACGGGCGTCGTGATAGGCCTGCGTCGCCGCGGCCGCGAGAGCGTAGGCGCCGCGGTGCGGGTTGGCGTTCGACCAGGTGTAGTACTGCGCGATCGCGTCGAGGACCGCTTTCGGCTTCTGCGTCGTCGCCGCGGAGTCGAGATAGGCCAGCGTCGGATGCGCCGCGAGGAGCGGGAACTCCGTGCGCTGGGCGAGGGGCGTGGTGCTCATATGGCTCGTCGTGCCCAGAGGGATCCGTCGCGGTCCTCGATCTCGAACCGGACGAGGGGAAGGTCGGTGGGGCCGCCGCGGACGGCGCCCGTCCGGCAATCGAAGCGCGCGCCATGCCAGCAGCACTCGAGCTCCCCCGAGGGGTAGAGCGTCCCCTCGGAGAGGGGGAACTCCGCGTGCGGACACTCGTCCTTCACGGCGAAGAGCGCCCCCTGGTGGCGGCCGAGGCAGAGCTTGGTGCCATTGGGGAGGGTCGTCGTCACCAGCTCCCCCTCTTCGATCGCCGCCGCCTTAAGCGGCACCGCGACGAAGGGGCGTGTGTCGTCGCTCATGTGGAGTGCGGGCCCGCGCCGGTCTCGGTGCTCACCGTCCCCGCACCATCGAGGGCGGAGCGGAAGGCATGCCAGGCGAGCGAGGCGCACTTCACTCGCATCGGGAACTTCCCCACGCCGCTCAACGCGCGGAGCGGTCCGAGCCCCTTGATTACCGCGGGGTCGGTCTCGACCCCGGTCAGCACGCGATGCATCGTCTCGAACAGCGCGACCGCCTCGGCGCGGGTCTTCCCCTTCACCGCCTCGGTCATGAGCGAGGCCGAGGCCTTGGAGATCGCGCACCCGACGCCCTGAAACGAGACGTCGGCGACGCGGTCATCCTCGACCAGCACCCAGATCGTCAGCTGGTCGCCACAGTTCGGGTTCTTCCCGTCCGCCGAACAGCTCGCCGACGCCATCGGATGGAAGTTCCGTGGGCGCCGGTTGTGATCGAGGATCACTTCCTGATAGAGCGCGTCGAGGGCGGCGGCGTCGGCCATACGGGAAAGTTACGCGCTCACTCGAGCGCCGTGTGCGTGAAGCGCTCGAAGACCGCCCACTCTAGCGCGAGGCGAAGCGGATCGTTCTCGATCGTCTCGAGCACCTCGGCGGCGAAGGCGTAGGTGAGGAGCGCCTTCGCGTTCTCCGCGCCGATCCCACGGCTCTTGAGATAGAAGAGCGGGAGCTCGTCCAGACGGCCGACCGTCGCGCCGTGCGTGCACTTCACGTCGTCGGCGAAGATCTCGAGCTGCGGCTTGGTGTCCACGCGCGCCTGCTCCGAGAGGAGGAGCGCCTTATTGGTCTGCTTCCCGTCGGTCTTCTGAGCCTCGGGGTCCACGTAGACCTTCCCGTTGAAGACCCCGTGCGACGAGCCATCGAGGATCCCCTTGTAGAGCTCGCGGCTCGCGCAGGCCTCCGCGATATGCTCCACGAAGGTCTGGTGGTCGGCGTGCTGCGTGCCATCGAGCACGTAGAGCCCGTTGAGGCGCGCCTCGCTCCCCGTGCCGAGGAGCTTGGTGTAGATGTTCGCCCGCGAGAGCGCCGCCCCCGCCGCGAAGGAGAAGGAGTGGTAGATCGAGTCGCGCCCCTGCGTGACCTGCACCGTGCTCACGTGATACGCGCCAGTGCTCTCCTGCTGGACCTTGTAGTGGTCGACCCGCGCGCCGTCGGCCACCGTCACCTCAGCGACGGCGTTGACGAGGTACTCCGCGCCGCCGATCGCGGCGAAGGTCTCGATGAGCGAGATCTGACTCTGCGCCTCTGCCACGACGAGGAGCCGCGGATGGAAGGCCGCCCCCTGCGCCTGCGCATCGGCGAGGCAGAGGATCTGCATTGGGAGCTCGACCGTCTCCCCCTTCGGGACATGGATCACCACGCCGTCCTGCATGAAGGCGGTGTTGAGCGCGGTGAAGGCGGCGGCGTCGAAGGCCGCGAGCTTGCCGAGGTGCGCTGAGAGCCACTCGGGCGACTCACGGAGCGCGTCGGAGAGGGTCGCGACCTCCACGTCGGCGGGGAGCTCGGAGAACTGCGAGAGCCCCGGCTCGAAGCGGCCGTTCACGAAGACGAGCCGATGCCACGAGGGATCGAGGATCCACGGGGCGAGATCGCTCGCGGTGAGGGTCGTCGCCGCGGGCTTGATCGCCTTGAAGGGGCGCTCCGCGATCGGCGCCACCGAGGTGAAGTGCCAATCCTCGTTGCGCGTGGTCGGGAAGCCGAGCGTGGTGAAGCGCTCGAATGCCTGCTGGCGCAGGGCGGGGAGCCACGCGGGCGCCCCTGCCGGAGCGGCCAGCGCAGCGAACTGGTCGGAGTACGTCGCCGTCGGGGTCACGCCGTCACCGGCTCCAGGAGCCAATCGTAGCCCTTGGCCTCGAGCTCGAGCGCGAGCTCCTTGCCGCCGGACTTGATGATCCGCCCACCAGCGAGCACGTGCACGTAGTCGGGGACGATGTAGTTGAGGAGGCGCTGATAGTGCGTCACGACGATCGTCGCGTTGTCAGGGCGCTTGAGCTTGTTGACCCCCTCGGCGACGATGCGGAGCGCATCGATGTCGAGCCCCGAGTCGGTCTCGTCGAGCACCGCGAGCTTGGGCTCGAGCACCGCCATCTGCAGGATCTCGTTGCGCTTCTTCTCACCGCCCGAGAAACCGGCGTTCACGGAGCGCTGCATCATCGAGGCATCCATCTCGACGACCTTGAGCTTCTCCTCCATGACGTCGAGGAACTCGATCGGGTCGAGCTCAGGCTGGTTGTGCGCCTTGCGGATCTCGTTGTACGCCGCGCGGAGGAAATAGGCGTTGGTCACGCCCGGGATCTCGATCGGATACTGGAAGGCGAGGAAGACGCCGGCCTGCGCGCGCTCCTCCGCCTCGAGCTCGAGGAGGTCCTGCCCGTCGTACTCGATCGAGCCGGCGGTGACCTCATAGCCCGGGTGCCCCGCGATCACCTGCGCGAGGGTCGACTTGCCGGAGCCGTTCGGCCCCATGATGGCGTGCACCTCGCCCGCGTTCACGGTGAGGGAGATGCCCTTCAGGATGTCCTTCTCGCCGGCGGAGGCGTGGAGATTCGTGATCTTCAGCATGGATGGAAAAGAGGAGAGATGAGGGTGGGAGGACGACTCAACCCACCGAGCCTTCGAGCGAGATCCCGAGCAGCTGCTGCGCCTCGAGCGCGAATTCCATCGGCAGCTCCTTGAAGACCTCCTTGCAGAACCCCGCGACGATCAGGCTGATCGCGTGCTCCGCGTTGAGCCCGCGCGCCTTGCAGTAGAAGATCTGATCCTCCCCGATCTTCGAAGTGCTCGCCTCGTGCTCCAGGGTCGCCGAGTTATTGGCGACCTCGATGTACGGGAAGGTGTGCGCCCCGCACTTGTTGCCGATCAGCATCGAGTCGCACTGCGTGTAGTTGCGCGCCCCCGAGGCCTTCGGCAGCACCTTCACCTGCCCGCGGTAGGAGTTCTGCCCCTGACCCGCGCTGATCCCCTTGGAGATGATCGTCGAGCGCGTGTTGCGTCCGATGTGGATCATCTTGGTCCCGGTGTCGGCCTGCTGCTTCCCGTTCACCACGGCCACCGAGTAGAACTCGCCGACCGAGTTGTCACCCTGCAGGATGACCGAGGGGTACTTCCAGGTGATCGCGGAGCCCGTCTCCACCTGCGTCCACGAGATCTTGGCGTCGGTGAAGGCCTTCCCGCGCTTGGTGACGAAGTTGTAGATGCCGCCCTTCCCCTCGCTGTCGCCGGCGTACCAGTTCTGCACGGTGGAGTACTTCACCGTCGAGCGGTCGAGCGCGACGATCTCGACGACCGCCGCGTGGAGCTGGTGCTCGTCGCGCTTGGGCGCCGTGCACCCTTCGAGGTAGCTCACCGAGGCGCCCTCGTCGGCGACGATCAGCGTCCGCTCGAACTGCCCCGTGTTGGCGGCGTTGATGCGGAAGTAGGTCGAGAGCTCGAGCGGGCAGGTGACGCCCTTCGGCACGTAGACGAAGGAACCGTCGGAGAAGACCGCCGAGTTGAGGGCGGCGAAGAAGTTGTCGGAGTAGGGGACCACCGAGCCGAGGTACTTCTGCACGAGCTCGGGGTGCTCGCGCACCGCCTCGCCGAAGGAGCAGAAGATCACGCCGGCCTTGGCGAGCTCCGACTTCATCGTGGTGCCGACCGAGACCGAGTCGAAGATCGCGTCGACGGCGACGCCGGCGAGGCGCTTCTGTTCGGTGAGGGAGATGCCGAGCTTCTCGTAGGTCTTGAGGAGCTCCGGGTCGACCTCATCGAGCGACTGGAGCGGCTTCACGCTCTTGGGCGCCGAGTAGTAGGTGTGCGCCTGGTAGTCGATCGGCTCGTAGGTGACGTTGGGCCAGCGCGGCTCCGTCATCGACTGCCAGCGACGGAAGGCCTTGAGGCGCCATTCGAGGAGCCACTCCGGCTCCTCCTTCTTCTTGGAGATGAGACGGACCGTCTCTTCCGTGAGACCAGGGGGGATCGTGTCGGTATCGACGTCCGTCACGAACCCGTACTGGTATTCCTTGTTGACGAGGGTCTCGATGGTCGCGGTCATGATGCGGCGGGGTTGGGCGGGTCCAGCAGGGTGTCCAGAATAGACTAGTAAACTACTCGGAAATACCCCGGGATTCAATAAACGCCGACGGGGTTGGCATGGTGCCAACCCCGCGCCGGGCCGAGAGATAGGGACAGTTTTTGGACCCCGGGTCCGGGGTGCGCGGGAAACCCTTACCGCAGGGGGCAGGGGGCCCGGTTCGCTACATCGCGATGCGGGGTTTGGAGACCTCCGCCCGCCCGATCGTCCCCTGGTCGGTCCCGAACCAGAGCAGCCCCGTCTTCTTATCGAAGTACATGTGCCGGATGGTGTTGTTGACCGGCTTCCCGATGGGAGTCTGCCCGAAGAAGCGCTTGGTCTTGGGGTCGTAGCCCACGAGCGAGGTTCCCTGGTTCGGGACGTTCTGCGTCACCCAGATCCGGTCCCTGTCATCCGACGCGAGGCCGTAGGGAAGTGAGCCTGCGCCAGCCGGTACGGGGATCTCCTCGATCTTCCCGGTGCGCGGGTCGAGGCGGCCGAGGATGCCGCGGGTGTAGTCACCGTACCAGATGATGTCATCGGAGGTGACGGCGATCCGACGGCCACGGGCGCGCGCATCGGGGAGCTTGTAGGTCGTCACCTGCATCGTCGCGGGATCGATCGACGCGATCTGATCGACGCCGAAGAGGTTGAACCAGGGGGTCCCCTTCGAGTTGATGACGATCCCGTAGGGGCGAGTCCGCTCTCCGGTGAAGGCGAGGCGGATCTTCCCCGTCTTCGTCTCGAGGTGTCCGACGGCGCCGGAGTTCTGCGCGGTGAACCAGATGTCACCGCGCGCATCGAAGATGAGGGTGTGCGGATCCTTCACCTTCGCATCGGGCATCGGATAGCGGGTGATCTCCCCGGTGGCGGGGTTGAGCTTCCCGATCATCCCGTTGCGGTTGCCGGCATACCAGACCATCCCCGAGGCGTCGACGATCAGGTTGTGCGGGTAGGTCCCGGGGTCGATCTCGAACTTGGTGAACTGCCCGGTGCGCGGGTCGAGCCGCGCGATGTAGTTCCCGGACTGGCCTACGAAGAAGACGCGTCCATCGGGGGCGACGTAGGGGTCGCGCGGACGCCCTTCGGCGCCACCGTAGGGGACCTCCCATTCCTGGGAGGGGGTGGGCTGGGCGCCGAGGGGGGCGGCGAGAACCGTGAGGGCGATGGTGGCGGTGCTCAGAATTCGCATGAGGTCAAACTCCGATAAAGGCTTGATGCTGAATGCTTGATGTTCGTGTGATGGCTTTAAATCAGCGTTCAAGTCGAGATCGCTTTCGCTGCCCGACGGATCGCAGCCTCGGCCATCTGCACCTTGTACGCGTTCCCCGAGAGCGGTGTTGCATCGTACATCGCACGGGCGGCGAGGGCCTCGATGCTCTCCTCGTCGAGCCCGCCGGAGGCGATGTCCTCCTCCACAGAATGCGGCGCGCGCCACGGACCCGCGGCCACCCCACCCAGTGCGATCCGCACCGAGCCGTCGGGGCGCCGCACCGCCGCGCACGAGACCAACGCGAGATCGAACGCCCCACGCTGCGTGAGCTTCTCCCAATGCTGCGCCCCATCGCGCGCCGCCGCGCCCAGATGCACGGCGACGATCACCTCATCGTCCGCGAGGACGGTCTCGCTCCGCGCGTTGTCCGCCGCGCCCTCGTACAACGCCTCGATGTCGAGCATCCGCGTGCCGCGCACCGAGCGCACCTCCACCCGTGCATCGAGCGCCAGCAACGCGACGGCGGGATCCGAGGGATGGGCTGCGTGACAGGTCCCGCTCGCGAAGATCGCGTGATACACATGCTCGCCATCGACCGCCGCGCACCCGGTGCCCCCGTGCTTGAAGCACCCGACCCCCGACCGGAAGTACCAGCAGCGCTGGCGTTGCGCGAGGTTCCCGCCGAGTGTGCCCATCGCACGGAGCGCGGGACTGCCGACCGCGGCGCAGGCGGCACGGAGTACGGGGAAGGCCGACAGTTCTGGTGCCTCGGCCAACGTCGCGATGCGCACCCCACCGCCGATCCGCACGCTGCCGTCGTGTTGCACGGTGATGGCCGCGAGCTCGGGGATCCGCTCGAGCTCCACCACGCGCGTCGGCGCGGCGTGCCCCTCCTCGACCGCCGCCAAGAGGTCGCTCCCCCCGCCGATCGGTAGGCTCCCGCGCTCGGCGAGCGCGGCGAGCGCGTCGTCGAGGGAGGAGGGGCGGTGATACGCGAACCCGGTCATATTCCTTGCCTATGCGAAGCGTGTGCGGAGCCCTGCTGACGGTCGCCGTCGCCCTGAGTGCGATCGGCCTCGGATCACACGATGCCGCGGCGCAGATCACCCCCGACAGCATCCGACCCTATCTCGTCTTCCGTCCCGTCGACGAAAGTTGGTTCGTCGCCGCGAATCGCGGCAAGCGGATGCTCCTCGATATCGGCCGTGTGGATCTCGAGGTGCGGAAGGATTCCGCTGTGGCGGCCGCGTACCGCACCGCCGTCGCGGAGCGCGCCCCGGTCCCCGTGGGAACGACCTTCCAGCTGCGCGGACCCTGGGGGATCGAGACGGTGACGGCGCAGGGGGTGGACAGCTGGAACGGACGGATCGTGCTCGTCCTCCAGGGCTCGGCTGCGATGGATTCCCTCGCGCAGCGCACCGCGACCGTGGTCGCCTCGGCGGCGCGGCTCGCCAGTCCAGGGACCACCGGTACCGCGCCCGTCGCGACACCCACGCCTGCGCCGATGCCAACGGCTTCCGCCTGCGTGCGCGAGGCGCTCACCCCGGACCAGAAGCAGCGCGTGAAGTTCGTCCGCGACTCGTTGGTGAAGGTGCTCCGTGCCGCCGGCCTCCCGCCCTATCCGCGACTCGCGAGCCGAGTGACCAGTGAGTCATCCGAGGTGACGGGGTGCTTCGATCGTGCGACGATCGCGCTCGCGGTGAGTCTGCGGACGCCGACCATGGAGTGGGCGCGCCAGCGAATCGTGCTCATCGACGCCAAGGGGGCGGTGCGTGCCGTGCCGGTGGAGGACTTCCGTCTCAAGGTGCACGATCTGCTCCACGCGCTCGATGCCGATGGCGATGGGCTCGATGATCTCGCCGCTGTCGGGCGCACGGAGCGGGGCGGAGCGACCTCGATCCTCCGCTATGATCGCACCGCGCGCCGCTTCACGCGGCTCGCGTCCGGGTTCGCCTGGGAGGATCGGTAGGCGCCGACGCGCGCGGTCGCCCGCGCGCGGTGATCACTGCTGGGCGGCTTTGCGTTCCGGTGTGAGCGTGAAGACGATGTAGTCCCCGATCTTCCGCTGCGGCTTCCCGTCCGCGGTATCGAGATCGGCGACGGGGATGAAGCTCACCACGCCGATCTTCGCCTTCGGTGCGCGACGCTTCGCACGATCGACCGTCCCGAGCCGGTAATCCGAGTGGAAGGCGCCGTTCGCGTGGATCACGAGCGCGCCGGCCTTCGCATGCGCGGCTGCGATCGACTCCCCCATCGTCTCGTCCTTCACGCACTGCGCCTCATAGGTGCGCCAGACCGTCGCGGCGAGCTGCTCTGCCGTCATCGGCGTGCCGTGGCCCCCCATATCCCCCATCACGCCACGGAAACGCTCCCAATATTCGTCGCGCGGGCAATCGAGCTGCGCCGCCACCCATGCGCGCTCGGCTGCCGGCAGCGAATCGATCGCCGCGAGTCCGCGACGCGCCACCTGCGAGGCGTAGCGCCGCGGGATGTTCCCCGCGATCACCGGCCACTGCTTGCTCCGTGCGAACTCGACCATCGGGCGATAGTCGGTCGGGTAGTTGGGCCAGGGGCGCGAGGTGGCGAGAAACTGCTCCTCGCTCAACGTGCCGGCGAGGTAGTTGTCGAGCGGCCCCTGCACGTCGCGCTCGAACATCTCGAGGGCGAGGACGATCGGCCCGGAGCGGCGCCGCGCGATTCCCTCAAGGACCGCCGTCTGGAGTTGGTGGGTGCGGGGGTCGTTGTGCTGCTCGCCCAGGAAGACCAGATCCTGGGTGGCGAGGCGGGCCACCATCGTCTCGAAGTCGACGAACCGCTTCTTCTTGGTATCGTAGACGCGGTGGAAGGGATAGGCCTGCGCGCTGAGCTGGACCGTGAAAATGGTGAGAAAAACAATATTAAGGAGGCTAAATCTGATTTTCATATAGGTTGGTACAGGTTGTTCTGGAGGTATATCGCGTGATGTGCTGAAACTAGATTGTTGCAAAACCAACTTTACAATCGTAGATTTACTTTTGTGAGGATACTAGAGGACGCAGCCGACGCTCTGGCACGATTCGATGCCGCTGTGACCGCCGCTCCTTTCGGAGCGGCGACCGTTCTGCGCCTCCTCTGTACCGCCCAGCTGACCACCGGCACGCGCGACTCGCTCCATCGATTGCTCGCCGCCGAGGCCGATCCCTTTCATGATGCGGCGCTCATGCCCGCCGAGCGTGCGGTGCGGGACCTGCTGGTCGAGGAGGAGCGCCGCGCGCGGACCGGAGGCATCCCCTCCCTGGCGCGACTCACCTCGCTCGATCCCACCATCGAAACGTACCCCGATGCCGACCGACTGGAAGCCGCGCTCCGAGCGGGGAGTGATCGGGGTGTGCTCGAGCGGATCCTCGAGCTCACCGCCTGGGCGCCGTCGACGGGGGTGGGGGAGTGCCTTGCCGCGCTCACGCTGGTGAGTGCGGGGCGCACCGATCGCCTCATCATCCTCCCGTTCATCGACGTCGCGTCACGAGCCGATGCGCATGAGGCCTGGCGCGCCGGTGACGAATCCCCGTGGCGCTCGCTCGCGCTCACCGCCCTCATCGCACAGCTGCGCGCTCGTCACGACGCGCTGCGCGCGATCACCGCTGGTCAGGCCCGAGAGAACGAGCGCCTCGCCGCGCTCGGTCGTGCCGCCGTGACCACGCGCCCCGTACTCGATCTCCTCCGTCGTAGCATCATCCTCACGATGCCGATCGTAGCCGAAGATCTCGACTACTCACGGCCCGCCGCCCAGCAGGCGCTCGAGCGCCTCACCTCACTCGGCGTGGCCCGGGAGCTCACCGGTCGAGGGCGTGATCGGGTCTGGGGCTATGAGCCCGCCATCGGGCGACTCGGCGCAGCGCTCGAGTAGCGCCACGATCTCGGCGAGGATCGCGCGGCCCCGATCCTCGGTGTACCAGCGCCGCGTCTCACGGAAGCGCACCTCGGGCGCCATCGCCTGCGCCGCCTCCGACATCACCCACGCCTGCAGCGCGCGTGGCCGCGGCCCCCACCAGGCCCGCTCGACGCCCTGCTCGTCGAGTACCAACACCACGGGAATCGACCGCGAGCGACCATTCGTGAGATGTTGGTCTATCAGATCGAGATGCTGATCGCGATCGAGGAGCCGCATCGAGAGGAGAGGTGTCTCTGCACAGAGCGCGTCGATCCAGGGCTCGATGCTCACGGCATCAGAACACCAATCGGCGCTCAGCAGCAGGAAGTGCCAGCGACGACCGAGTGCGGAGACACGCGCGACGAGCTCCGGCGCGACCTCCGTGCGGGTACGGATCGAGCGTTGGAGGGCGACGAGCTTGGGTTGGGTCGACGCGGCGAGCCACGCCTCGTAGGGCTGCGCCTGCTGGAAACGATCGAGGAGCGAGGTCATCCATGAAATCTGTTGGCTCCGCGCTGTGACGCACCCCCCACGCGACTCGTTTTCCTGTATATGCGACTGCGTCATATGGGGGTCTTCCTGACCACACTCGCCTTGACGGCCTGTGGGGCGCCGCGTGCGCCGATCACCCCACGCGAGGCCCCCGAGGCGGCGTACCTCCGGTCCCGGGCCTTGATCATCCCGGTCAAAGGGGTCGAACCCGACGCCCTGCGCGACACCTTCGGGGCGGCGCGGAGTGGGGGACGGGTGCATCAGGGGGTCGACATCATGGCCAAGAAGGGCACCCCCGTCCTCGCCGCCGATGATGGCTATGTGCTCCGCGTCGGCCGCAACGACCTCGGCGGCAAGGTCATCTATCTGAGTGACCCGAAGAAGCGCCTCGTCTATTACTATGCGCATCTCGACACGCAGCGCCGCGGCCTGCGTGAAGGGCAGCCGGTGCGACGCGGCGAGCGGATCGGGACGGTGGGGTACACGGGGAACGCGACAAAGGACGCCCCGCATCTCCACTTCCAGGTCTTTCGGATGGGCCCACCCGAGCGCTGGTGGGAGGGGGCGGTGCTCGATCCGCTCCCCAATCTCTTACGGGCCGGGGGAAACTGAGATGGCGATGACGGGGAAGGAGCGCGCCGCGCTCCGATCGGAGTGCAACCGCCTGCGTCCGACGGTACATATCGGGACCGAGGGGCTCACCCCCGCGTTGACCGCCGCGCTTGATGAGGCGCTCACCGCGCGCGAGCTCGTGAAGGTGCAGCTCAACAAGAGCGCCGAGGTCTCGGCGAAGCAGGCCGCGAACGACCTCGCGGGGCGGGTGAAGGCCGAGGTGATCCAGACGATCGGCCGGACCGCGACGCTGTATCGGAAGAATCCGGCGTTGGGGCGGAAGGCCGGGGCGTTGCCGCCGTGGCGGGTGGGGGGATAACCAGCCGCGGTACCAGGCCCTCGTGCCGGATCGTCTTGCCGGGTCTCTGACGGACTCGTAACCTCTGGGAACGGTCGATGCATCGACGACCATCCCTCAGGAGTCCCTCACATGGTTCCGTCCCATTCGTTGTTCGCTCGCCTTGCGCTGCTCGTCCTGATCGCTGCCCCGCTCGCTGCGGCGCAGCAGGTTCCGACCCTGCCCAAGACCTGGGAGGTCCGGGTCGAGAAGCCGAACAAGGAACGGCTACCGGACGACGACCCCGATTGGATCGCCAAGAACCCGCAGGCGGACAACCCGCAGCGGACCGAACTCCTCCTGAGTGCGGACGAGCAACAGCTGCTGGTGATCAAGCCCGAGCGGATTCGTGTCTACTCCGCAGCGGACGGGGCGCTCCAGTGGGAGCAGGGGCGCAACCAGCTCTTCAAGGGGTACATCACCACGACGCGCGGGATGGAGCAGCTCCCCGCGACCACCTACTATGAATCGGTCCCGCATCTGAACGGGGTCCTCGACCTCTTCTACGGCAATAAGAAGGAGCGAATCTCCTTCGTGGACCTCCAGACGCGGGAGGTCCGCTGGGTGAACGAGGAGCTCCAGTGGAGCTTGGAGCGGTACGCGACCTATGCGCGGTTCCTGCTTGCGGGCAGTCAGAGCCGAGGTCGCCAAATCGCCGGGAGCGCACTCGCTGACATACTGGCCCCCGAGCGCGTCATCACCACACTCATCCGTCAGATCCCCGAGGTGAACGGGCTCCTCGTGAAGACGATCGGGGGGCTGACCATGCTCGACCTCGAGACGGGGAAGGTGCGGTGGGAGACCACGGAGTTCAAAGGGGGGCTGGCCTTCGTGCACTTCGATCCGGGGACGAAGGACCTCATCCTCGTCAACCGCGATGACGAGGTCTTCTCCCTCCCCGGCATCCAGTTCCGAAAGCAGCTGATGCGCATCAGCGCGGAGACGGGGACGGTCCGGTGGGCGAACAGCTATCAGACGATGTATCGGGAGAAGCTCGACGGGATCGGCACCTACGACATGCGCACGATCGACGTGCGAGTGGTGGGGAATACGCTGCTCCTGAACTTCCTCGATCTGGAGGCGTTCGACCTGACCACCGGTCAGCCGAAGTGGCGGATCGCGACCGAGCTGCCGGCGATCATGCGCGCGATGAATCCGGAGAGTTCGGTCAACAATCTCTTTGCCTTCCCGCGCATCGCTGACGGGGTGATCTATCGCCCCTCCTTCTCTGGCTTCGGCCTCTCTGGCGTCGATGTCACCCTCGAGGCGATCGATCTTGAGACAGGGAAGATGCGCTGGGTGGCGGAGAAGTTGAATCGCGGGCAGTGGATCACGAGTCTCGTCGTCCTCTCTGATCGCCTGATCGCGAGCTTCTCGGGGTCCGAGGGGGTCTATGGGATCGACCGGAGCACGGGGAAGGTCCTTTGGAAGACCTCCCTTCCCCTGCGTGGACAGCAGGAGCATCTCATCGAGGCAGGAGGCACCGTCCTGGTCCGCGTCGGGAATGGTGTGATCGGCCTCGATGCACAGACCGGAGCCAAACGCTATGAGATCTCCGCCAAGGATCTTAAGATCGCGGGGACCGGAGTCCTCGCGGCCGGTGCTGGTCAGCTCTCGCGGAGTCTGGCAACCGAGGGGGTCGCGCTCATCGCCGGCCCGACCGGGGTGGCGATGCTCGACATCCCGTCAGGGAAGTTGCTCGCGCAGGTGGAGTATCCGAGCGCCCGACGCAATGATTGATTCGACTACCAGATCGGGCGCCGCGCGGATGGGCAGGCGCTCCTCACGCCCACCCAGCCGATCGGGAGCGTCGTCCTTGCAGAACCCACCGCGCGGAAGGTGGTTGGGCTTCTCCCGACCTCCCCGACGCGCACGCGGCTGGTCTTCAGCAAGGACGGGCGGACGGCGTATACGCTGGATGACGGGCTACTGCAACGATTCGAGGTGAGGTGAGGGGAGATCCTCATCGTCATCTGCAGACTCGTCGACCGCCCCAAGCATCTGCGCCGACGCCGCCTCATCCAGCGTCTCGACCTCGCGTAGCTTCCGCTCGACCGCCTTGGTGCGCCGCCGGCCCTCCCTGAGACTCCGGGCGACGGTGTCGATCTGCCGCTCGGCCTTGTCGAGCACCTCGTTGAACTTCCCGAACTCCCGCTTGGCGAGGCCGAGCAGGACCTCGATCTCCCCCGCGCGCTGCTCGATCACGATCGACTGGAAGCCGACGCGGAACGAGGTCAAGAGGGCCCCGAGGGTCGTCGGACCGGCGAGATGAATCCGATAGCTCTGCTGCAGCTCCTCGACGAGTCCGACCTCGCGCACCACCTCGGCGTATAGAGATTCCGTGGGGAGGAAGAGTACGCCGAAGTCCGTAGTGACCGGGGGGACGAGATACTTCTCGCTGATGTCCCGCGCGCTCTTCTTGACGGCGGCGACGAGTGCGGCTCGGGCCACGCGCACCGCGTCCTGATCCCCCGTCTCGGAGGCCTCGACCAGGCGTGCGAAGTCCTCGATGGGGAACTTGGAATCCACGGGGAGATAGACCGGGGTCCCGTCGCCATTGCGACCAGGAAAACGAATGGCGAACTCCACCACCTCGCGGGAGTCGGGTCGCGGGCGGAAGTTTCGCTCGAACTGCGGTTCGGTGAGGAACTGCTCGAGTAAGGCACTGAGCTGGTATTCACCCCAGGTGCCGCGGACCCGGACATTGGTCATCACCTTCTTGAGGTCGCCGACCCCAGCGGCGAGCTGCTGCATGTCTCCCAGCCCACGGTGGACCGCCTCAAGTCGCTCACTGACGGAGGCGAAGGACTCGGTGATCCGCGAATTGAGGGTGTGGGTCAACTTCTCGTCGACGGTCTGCCGCATCGCCTCCAATCGCTGCTCATGCTCCCGACGCATCGCATCGAGCGCCTGCCGCTGCTGTTCCCCCTGGGCCGTCATCGCCTGGAAGTGGGCCTGCATCGTTCGATCGAGGCCGTCGAGCCGGGCGCCTACCACGGTGTCGGTCGCCGGCGTGGCCGGGGGGGTCGTCTTGGGGCGCATGAGGAAGAACACGAGCCCGATGAGCAGGGCTTGGCCGGCCAAAGCGATCAGTACGAAGGTCGAGTCGATCATCGGGGTCTCCGGCATGAGCGTGTCATGATACGTGGCTGCTTCAGAGCTGCGCGCCCAATCCACTCGCCCGCGACGCGGTCGCGGTGAGTCCGGCGTGCAGCACCGATTCCGAACCCAATACCGTCACCTGACGCTTCGCGCGCGTGAGCCCGGTGTAGATCAGCTCGCGGGTGAGGAGGCGACTCTCCTGTCGGGGGAGGACGAACAAGACGTCCCCGAACTCGGAGCCCTGCGACTTATGCACCGTCATCGCCCACGCGGTGGTGACCGCCGGAAGTCGCTCGACCGGGAGTCGGCGCGTGCCCCCATCTGGTGTGGGGAGATGGACCTCCGTCCGTCCGCCGTCCCGCCAACAGACGCCGAGGTCCCCGTTGAAGACCTCGGCTCCGTAGTCATTCGCCCCCACCAGTACCGGGCGTCGATGATACCAACCTTCCCGGGTATCGAGCCCCCGCCGCGCGCCCCAGCGCTCGACGATCGCGTTGAGCCCCGCGACGCCGAAGGTCCCCTGACGCTCGGCGCACAGGATACGGACCCCGTCGAGCGCATCGAGCAGGGCACGCGGGGTCGCGGCCTGCAGACAGGCTTCGAGTCCGGCCACGATCGGGGCGAGCAAGCCGTTCTGGGTGGTCGGCGCCGGGAGGAGCTGCGCATCCGCATGGCCCCCGCGCGTCAGGATCCTGACCGCCTCGTCGATGGCCCCCTCGCGAATGGCGGTCGCGACCCCTGCGATGCCCGGCTGCCCGGTGAAGCGATGATTGCCCGTGAGCGTCGTGACTGCCGGTGCCACCCTCGGATGCCGCACGAGCGCACCGAGCACATCCCCGGCGTCGACGCTCGCGAGCTGATGATGATCGCCGACCAGGATCAGCTCGGCGTCCTCGCGCAGCGCCGCCAGGAGCGCGTCCATCATCAGGACGTCGATCATACTCGCTTCGTCGATGATGATGAGATCCTCGCCCAACGGGCGATCGCGATGGAACCGGAAGTGATCGTCGGCCGCGCGGTAGCTCAAGAGGCGATGGATGGTCCGGGCATCGGCGGGGATGCGGGCGCGCACCTCCGCTGGGGCGTCGATCGCCGCGAGTCGGGCGCCGATGGACGCGGTCAGCCGCGCGGCGGCCTTCCCGGTGGGCGCCGCGAGGGCGATCCGGAGCTCAGGGTCCGCGGTCACGCGCGCGACGATCTGCCGTGCGATCTCCGTGGTCTTCCCGCTCCCCGGACCCCCAGTGATGATGCGCAGGCGTGGCGTGGGACCGGTGACCCGTCGGCGCACCTGCTCCGCGATCCGGCGTTCCGCCTCGGCGTACCGCCGGAACTGCAGGAGATCCCCGGTGAGGACGAGGGGGCGAAGATCTTCGAAGGTGCCAGCCAATCCTCCGTCGATCAGCGTCTGGGCCCACTCGTCCGCCCCCGGTTCGTCCCGCAGGAAAAGCGCGCTGTGACCATCGGCGCGCGCGGCGGAGAGCCGTCGGATCGCGGCGCTCGCCAGATCCGCGCGTGCCCCGGCCAACCCGACCCGGCGCACGAGCATCTCCGCCAAGGCCTCATCGATGGCGCTCCCCGATGCGGACACCGTCGTCGTGGGACTGATGGGACTCATGGCCGGATCCCGCCGAGCGCGGCATCGAGCGCGGTGATCAATGCGGGGGAGGGGGTATCGCGGAACCACCCCGTCTCCGCTCCGTCAGCGACCCCGCGCAGGAAGACGTAGGCGATCCCACCCCAGTGCGTCGCCGGATCGTATCCCGGGACCCGTGCCCGGAGGTGCCGGTGTAGGGCGACGAGGTAGAGGTGGTACTGCAGGGTGTAATCACTCAGGTGCATCGCCTCGGCCATCCGCTCCGTGTGATACTCCGTGCGGAGGTCGCCCAGGTGATTGGACTTCCAGTCGATGATCCACCATCGACCTGCCTGTTCGAAGGCCAGGTCGACGACACCGGTCAGGTATCCGGCGAAGGTTTCCGCTCGCATGCCGCGTACCTTGTCTGCGTAGCATCGTGCCTCTGCGCTCCCGTGGGTCGCGAGCGCATCGGCGATACGACCGACATCGAATCGTGCGACCGGGATGGTGAACTTCCACTCCCGGAGCGTCGCATCCTTGGGAAGGTCGGCTAACGCAAAATCCGTTCCGGGGATGCGGGTCATGCAGGTATCGCGCAGCACCCGTTGGATGTCCGCGAGACTCCAGCGATCGTCGTCGCGTCGCGGGACGCCGAAGCGCGCGAGTGCCTCCTCGATCCGTGCGGGGGAGAGCGCCTCCTCGAGGCTCGTCGTGGTCCGCGTCGCGGGGAAGTCGAGATGCTCGAGGAGATGATGCAGCGCATCGCCGATCTCCGGCCCCTTCTTGATGGCGAAGATCCCGGTCGAGACCGGTGCGGCCATCTCACTCAGTACAGGAAGTGGGGGATCCTCGACGTCGCGGTCGGGGAGCGTGGTGTCGTGTCGTCCGCTGCGAAGGGCTGAATAGCTGGAGGTTCGCCACCCCTCGAAGCGCTGCGGGGCGGGAGCGAACCGTCGAGCGGGACGCTCGATCGGCCGTGCGTCCGATGTGAGGGCGCGCTCCTCATGGGGTACGGGAGCACCGGCGGCGAGACGATCGTCCGATACCCGATGGTCCGAGCGACTCATCTGGGCAGGATGGGCGTCCACGATTCGCTCGACCTGCTCGAGATGTCCGCCGTCCCGCAGGAGCCGAGCGACCGCGCTCTGCTCTCCCTTGCTGATCCATCCCCAGACCACATAGCAGCGCGACTCCGCACGCGTGAGCGCCACGTAGGCGAGACGCATCGCCTCGTCTGCCTCGTTCTCCGCCGCGAGCGCCTGCGTCTCATCAAGGCTCGGCGATGCGATATCGATGCGCCGGATGGTCTGCGAGGGATCAGTGGGATGGGGGGTCGTCGCGATCGCTACCGACTGTTCGAGCATCGCCTTCTGCGGCTCGGGCATATGCCAGAGGAAGGGCAGGAAGACCACCGGCCACTGCAGCCCCTTGGCCTTGTGGATGGTCATGATCTGCACCGCCTCGGCGTCAGACTCGAGGCGCTGCTCGCGTCGCTCGGGGACCGAGGCCAACTGCCGTTCGCGCCCCACCCAGGCGTGGAAGCCGGCGGGAGGGAGCGGCGCCCCCGCGCTCTCCTCCCGCAGGAGTTCCAAGAGGTGTCGGAGATTCGTGACCCGACGTTCCCCATCGGTGAGCGTGAGGAGTCGTGGGATGGTCTGACGACTCGTCAGGATCAGTGAGAGTGCGGCGGGGAGCCCCTCCGAGATCCAGGTCTCATGGGCGGATCGCATGGTGGCGAGGACCGTCGCCCACTCCTGATGCCCATCGCCCTGCAGCATCCGGACGATATCGCTCGCCGTCGCCCCCCAGAGCCGGGTGGCGAGCGCCGCGCGAATCCGCTGGTCATTCCCGGGTTCGGCGATCGCGAGGGCGAGCCGGATGAGCTCCTCGCCCTCATCGGAGTCCAGGACATCGCGATCACTCGTCATGACGGCAGGGACACCCACCCGATCGAGCGCCTCCTTCATCGCCTGCGCCTGTCGATTCCCGCGGACGAGGATCGCCATCGCCTTCGCTTCGAGCCCATTCGTGCGCAGCATCAGAAGCTCTCGGATCGTCGCGTCGATCGCGGCGCGCATCCCATCGTCCTTGGACAGCGGCTTTGGCTTGGCCGTCCCCTTCTTGAGGACCTTCGCCGGGCGGTCATCGCGCACCACGATCCAGTGCAGCGCGTGACGTCCATCGATCGTGAGCGCTGGGGGGCGCGTCGCGCGGTCGGCCGATCGGATCGCGGGGAGGGTGATGCCGAGTGAGGCACCGAACGGCGCCGAGGGATGATGCGCGAAGAGTGCCTGGATGGCTTCGACCAGCTCAGGGGTGCTGCGGTAGTTCACGCCGAGGGTGTATCGCTGATTCGCCGAGGCGGCCGCCGAGAGGTAGGCGCGGACGTCGGCGCCTCGGAAGGCGTAGATCGACTGCTTGGGATCCCCGATCAGGAAGAGCGGACACCCGGCGAAGGCGTTCCGGAAGATCGGGAACTGGAAGGGATCGGTATCCTGGAACTCGTCGATGAGTGCAGCACGAAAGCGCTGACGGATCCGCTGGGCTAACGGGCCCTGCGGTCCCTCTTCCGTGAGGACCTGACTCAGGCGGCGGAGGAGATCGTCGAATGAGAGGGCATGGCGCTGGCTCCGCTCGCGTCGCGCCCCGCGTTGCACGGCCGTGATGTAGTCGGCGAGGAGGGTCGCACCGAGCGCATCGCCGTGGCGGGCGTCAATCACCGGATGCGAGTCGGCTGGTTGGACGAGGGCCCGGGCCCAGGTCGCGGGATCGACGCCGCTCGCGCCGACCAGTTCGGCGGGGGCTAGATCGGTCACCAGGGTGCGTCGCGCCCAGTCATGGGCCGCGCGCGTGAGGAGCTCGGTGTCGTTCTCGAGGAACTCGAGATCGAAGTGCACTCCGGCCTCGAGCGCCAGCTCGGTGAGGATGCGGCGGCAGAACCCGTGGATCGTCGAGACGCTCAGCTGGTCGATGGAGGCCAGCGCCTCGCCGATGCGCGCCGTCGCCCACGCGCGCTGCGGCAGTAGGAAGTCGACGAGGTCCCGGTGCTTGTCGCCTACTGACTGACCATCCGAGCAGATGTCCCGGGCCAGGCGGAGCACCTCGCGAATCCGCGTGATCAGCTCGTTGGTCCCCTTCTCGGTGAAGGTGACGACGGCGATCTCATGCAAGGCCAGCGGGGCTTCGCGCCGGAGGAGCAGCCGGAGGACCAGCCGCGTGATCGCGAAGGTCTTGCCCGTGCCGGCGCTCGCTTCGACCAAGGTGATCCCCGGCGCGATGGAGACGCGCAGCGGGTCGAAGGGATCCATAATCGGCGCCGTCATGGGAGATCCGGGAGCTCGAAGGTGGGGCAGAGCTCCGTCGCGAGTCTCTCGAACGTCTCCCGATGGACTGCGAGCGGATCGTCCTCGCCGAAGCAGAGCGCGACGTAGGGATCGGACGCATCGCCGGACCAGTGGTAGCCGTCGGTGAACTGCTTCCTTGCCGCCGCCAGATGATCGACCGCCTTCCCCTTTCGCATCGAATCGAGCCAGGCTGCCCCGGCCTGCTGGAAGAAGGGGAGCGGGCGGGTCCGTGCCTCGCGCAAGGTCTGGACCCACTGGTTGAGCAAGGCGCTTGGATCGGCGACCGCCGGACACGACGCCTGCGTCGCCAGATGCTGGATCACACCGTCGCCGTCCTCATCCTTCTCCTTTCCGATCAGGAGCGTGCGCTCCGGGACCTGATGCCCCGACTGCGCGGCCGCGAGGAGCACCACGTGCTCCACCCAGGCGCGGATCCGGTGCTTGGCGCGATAGCGCCCCGCGCGCAGGACGATCCGATCGGTCGCGGTGAGCCCATCAAGGGTGCCACGCAGGTGCCACCCGCTCCCTTGGATGAGCACCGAGGCGGAGGAGTGTGTGAGGCCAGCCACGCGCGAGCGGATCGGCTCCACTTCCGCGACGATCTCCTTGAAGATCGCCCGACCCAGGGCGCCCGGCGGGAGCAATCCATCGGCCAGGAACCGCTGGAGTTCACGACTCGGATCGTAGCTCCCGGTGAGGATCCGCTGTACCAGCAGATGCCGCAGCAGTCCTCGGTCCTTGGGCGAGAGCGCGAAGCGTTCGAGGTCGGTCACGGCGACGTCCTGCTCCGGCAGGGTGAGGCGCAACGTCTGTCGACAGAAGAACTGGGCCGGATTCACCCAGAGGTCGGTCAGCTCCGCGAGGCGAATCTCCTCGCTCGGGACCGGCGGCGGGGTCACCTCGATCGCCGTGGGGGCGAGGATGTAGGTCCGGGTGCGCGCGGCATGCGCTCCCCGCGCCATCGCCGCGGAATAGGAGAAGAGCGCCTGATCGTCGGGCTGATTCGAGAAGTAGCGTCGAGAGAAGGGGTGCAATGGATGCTGGATTACCGGGAGCGGGGTCCGCCCCCGAGCGACGTGATCGAGCAGCTCGTCGACGACCACCGACCGCGCGCGTTCGCTATGGGTCGTCGCGTCGCGCCCTGACCAGGTCAGGATCAGGATATCCTCGGCGGCCAGCGCGAGATCAAGGAAGAGTTGACGATCATCCTCACGCAGCGAGCGGTCGCCGAGGCGCGGTGCGTGGGCGATGAGGTCGAAGCCGATGGGCTGGTCACGACGGGGGAAGGTGGCATCATCGAGCCCCGCGACGGCGATCACGCGGAAGGGGATGCTCCGCATCGGCTTCCGGGCCGCGACGGTGACCTTCCCCGAGAGGAACTGTTTGGTCCCATCCTCATCGGCGAGTTGGCGCTCGAGCCATTCGCGGATGACGCCGAACTCGATCGGCATCTGGGGATCCTCGATCTGAACCGGTCGATCGGTCGCGAGGCGGCGAAGCTGTGCGATGAGCCGGGCCCGCGCGTTCCGGGAGACCGCATCGTCCCCTTGGAGATAGCGTTCGGCGGTCTCCGCGAGCTGGGCCCCCCAGGCGTCGAGCGCCCGGGGGGTCCGCCACGATGCGACGAGGCTCGCGACTCCCGCGATCCAGCGTGTCAGGCGTCCCACCGCCTCCGGCTCACCAGCGGTATCGCCGATCGCAGGGAGCACGGAGAGGACGGGGCGATCCGATCGTCCCGCGATGATCCCCATCAGCAGCCGGTCGAGGCCCTGTCGCCAGCTGGGCATGTCGTCCGCGGGGAGACCGAGCGCCGCGAGCGCCGACGCGTCGTACCCCCAGCGCACGTTGGCCTCATGCGTGCGCTGAGCGAGCCGTTCGAGTTCCTCCTCTTCGAGCCCCGCGGCCGCGCGGACCATCGGATGCTGCAGGAGCCCGAAGAGCTCGGAGTGGGCGAACCGTCCATGCTCGAGCGCGAGGAGCTGCCGAAACGCCTCGGCAGCGGGATTGCTGCCGATCGGTCGGTCCGCGATGTGAATCGGAATCTTCGGGGCGCCCGGTTCCTCTGTCGAGAAGACCATCTCCACCGTCGGCCCCCACGCCTCGACATCCGGGACGAGGACCAGCACCTGATCTGGCGTCAGGGTGGGATCGGTCGCGAAGGCGTCGAGGAGTTGATCGCGGATCACCTCGATCTCACGGAGCGCGCCATGGGTCGAGTGACACTGCACGCGGGCCGTGAGCGGGATCGACGGCGCAGCGACCGATTCGAGATGCGCGATCGTCGCGCCATGGTGGGCGAGGAGCTGCTGCATCGCCGCGCCCTGCGTGCCCCACGCGCGGACGAGCGGATGATCGGTCGTCTCCGGGAGCAGGGCCGCATAGAGCGTCACATCGCTATGTCGCCCGAGCGCCTGCAGGAACTCGATGAACCGCTCGGGCAAGGAGCTGACGCCGAAGACGGTGAGGCGTGGGGGGATGTCAAAGGTGCCCCGCGCCGAATCCCGCAACGTCGTGAGGACCCGATCGGCGATCCGCGCCGGGTAGGGGGCATCCCCGAAGGCGAGCTCCCGCCAGAGGGCCGCCTGCCACCCTTCGTGCGGGGAGTCGGTCTGAAGCCGCCCCTCGTCCCACGCAGCGAGGAGGTCGGGTCGAAAGAGCTGGTAATCGTCGAGGCGATCCGCGATCCGTGACGCGAGCCCCGCACGCATCCGGGCATCAGCAGAGGAGAGATAGGTTCGAAGCGGCGCGAAGGTCGCCTCGTCGAGATCGAGCGTACGGAGCCGATGCTCCACGCGCCAGAGCAATGCCTCCCGCGAGAAGCGCTCGCTCCCCTCCGTACGCTCGCGCACCCATCGCGCCGCATTCGTGAGCAGGTCGCGTGGGAAGGGGAGTTGGAGCGATCCCGCGCACCCGAGCCGATCGGCGATCTGGAGCGTCAGCCAATGTCGCATTCCCAGGCTCTGTACGAAGAGCCACTCGAACTCGCGCGGTGGGAGCGGGTCGGCCGCGATGCGGTCGAGGAGGTGCTCCTTGAGCGGGGTGAGACGGGGGGCGAGAAAGGCGCGGAAACCGGTCGGCGGCATGCGTCTCCTATAGTAGCGACCCGTTCTGGCACCGGCGCCTCTGGTGGGAAACCAATGGCGTGGATATCTTAGCAATGAGATGCCACTCGACCCCGCCACCCTCCCGTCCGACCCCCCGACGGCGACCGCCCTCAAACTCTTCGTCGTCCTCTCCCGCGCCCAGGCGGCGGTCTCGGCGCACGCCGAAGCGAGCATCGCGGCCCACGGGCTGACGATCACCGAGTTCGCGATCCTCGAGGCGCTCTACCACAAGGGGCCGATGCTCCTCGGTGAGGTGCAGCGGAAGATCCTCGTCTCGAGCGGAGGGATCACCTTCCTCGTCGACAAGCTGGAGAAGCGTGGCTTCGTCCGGCGGGCCCTCTGTGAGCGGGACCGTCGCGCCCGCTATGCGGAGCTGACCGACGAGGGCCATGCGCTCGTCGCGCGGATCTTCCCGGCACATGCGGAGGCGATCCGCCGCGCGATGAGTGGGCTCGGGCTGGCCGACCAGCGGCAGGCGATCGCCCTCCTCAAGACCCTGGGGACGGAGGCGGTCGGTCTGGCCCCGGTCGGTTTGGCGCCGGTCGCGGCCACAGAGGCCCCCCGCTCGGAGCCCTCGCCGGTCGGGGATTGACGCCATTTCTTTGGCAGGTATATTTCAATAGTGAGACATTTACAGGTAGAATGCAAATGACCGCGCCGATCACTCAGGGGTTCCATCACATCACGCTCGTCGCCGCCGACGCGCGCCGGACCCTCGCGTTCTATACCGAGGTCCTGGGGCTCACGCTGGTCAAGGCGACCAAGAACTACGACGACCCCTCCTCATCGCACCTCTACTTCGGTGACGCCACCGGCGCCCCGGGGACCCTCGTGACCTTCTTCGAGTGGGCGGGGAGCCCACGCGGGCGGTTCGGCGTCGGGGGCGTGCACCACCTCGCCTTCAGCACGCCGACCTACGACACCCTCCTCATGTGGAAGCGCCGGCTTCAAGACCTCGGCGTCCCTGTGAGCGGGCCGATGCCGCGCGGCTACTTCAACTCGCTCTACTTCCGCGATCCCGATGGGCAGGTGCTCGAGATCGCGACGGCGGGGCCGGGCTATCAGGTCGATGAACCGATCGAATCGCTCGGCCAGCAGGTGGTCGGGCAGCAGCCGCATCAGTTGCCGGGGACGCGCGATGAGCGCGCGATCGCCGCGACGACCTGGCCCGAGCCCGTCCCGACGATCACGCCGGCGATGGCGCTCACCGGGCTGCATCACATCACCGGGATGACGGACGATATCGAGCGGGCGAGCGACTTCTATGAGCAGGCGCTCGGGATCCGGCTCGTGAAGAAGACGATCAATCAGGACGATCCGGACACACCGCATTGGTTCTGGGCGAACTACGACGGCACGCGCGTGCTCCCGGGGAGTTCGTGGACCTTGTTCGGTTGGTCCCCGCAGGCGCCGCACGCGCGCGGCGGGATCGGTCAGACGCATCATGTCGCCTTCCGCGCGAAGGATGCGGAGGAACAGCTCGCCTGGCGCGAGCATCTACAGTCGATCGGCGTGGAGGTCTCCCCGGTGATGGACCGGACCTACTTCCAGGCGCCCGATGGGCAGCTCCTGGAGATCGCCACCGACGGTCCCGGGTTCGCCGTCGATGACACGCACGTCACCTTCTGAACCGCACCGCACTCTTCACTTCCTACCCACCACACCACCATGCGCTGGAACATCGATCCCACCCACGCCCTCGTTGAGTTCTCCGTCAAGCATATGGCGATCTCGACTGTGAAGGGCCACTTCAAGTCGTTCACCGCGAGCGGCGAGACCAACGACGCAGGCGTCCCCACCTCGCTCAGCATGGAGATCGATGCCGCCTCGATCTTCACGAACAACGAGCAGCGTGATGGTCACCTCACCTCGGGCGATTTCTTCGACGCCGAGAAGTTCCCGAAGATCACCTTCCAGTCGACCAAGGTCACGGGGAGCGGCGACGAGCTCACGATCGAGGGAAATCTCACGATCAAGGGCGTCACGCAGCCGATCACGCTCAAGGGGGAGATCGCCTCGCCGATCACCGATCCCTGGGGGAACCGCCGGACCTCGCTCGCCGCGACCGGCAAGCTCTCGCGCGAGAAGTTCGGGCTCACCTGGAACATGGTGCTCGAGGCAGGCGGCCTGATGGTCTCCGACGAGGTCAAGCTGCACATCGAGGCCGAGGCGGTGGCGGCATGAAGCAGGGGTCAGGGGTCAGGTACCTGATACCTGACCCCTGTCCCCTGACCCCTGATGTCAGGCAACGTCCGATGGACAGCGGGGTAGAGGGGTGTGAGTGTTCATGCGTGGACGCTCGCACCCCTGGTCTCTTTTCGGAGGTTCTCCGTATGTCGCGCTGGCTCCGTCGCTCCTCGTTCCTCGCCACCATCCTCGTCGCCTCCGCCGTCGCATCCCGGGCTGAGGCGCAGGATGGCAAGGCGCTCTATGCGCGCTGCACCGCCTGTCATCAGGAGAACGGGAAGGGGATCGCCAACGCCTTCCCCCCGCTCGCGGGCTCCTCGTGGGTGACCGGACCGGCCTCGCGTCCGATCGCGATCGTGCTCCATGGCGTGCAGGGACCGCTCAAGGTCGGCACCGCGACCTACAATGGCGTGATGATCGCCTACGGCACGGGCCAGCCGATGACCGACGCCGAGGTGGCGGCGGTGGTGACCTACATCCGGACGAGCTGGGGGAACAAGGCGTCCGCGGTGACGGCGGCGCAGGTCGCGCAGGTGCGCGCGGCGACCAAGGCGCGGAAGGGGGCGTTCACCGAGGCGGAACTGCTCAAGTTGCAATAAGCCGCGATCGCTTCCGGAAAAAAAGACGCCGCGCGGGGTGAGCCCCGCGCGGCGTCGTGGCATCGGCTCCGGGGTTCAGCCCTCGTAGAGATCGCGCACGAGGAGGAGCTGGATGTGCTCGCTGCTCTCGCTCTCGATCGCCTGCACCGAGAGCGGGAGGGTCCCGTCGGGCCGCACCATCCCCTTCACCTCGTCGTACAGCGAGGCGATGAAGTCGAGCACGTCGTCGCGCTTCCCCGCGATGCGCATCTGCGTCTGATAGACGGTGCGGATCGGGGGGTTGGAGAGCGAGATGTGGAGGCGCGCCGAGGGGCGGGGGATCCGCGCCCGGATCTCCTGCTCGAGCTCCTCGAGCTTAGCGGCCCGGGACATGGCGGTGCTGCGGTCGACGTTCATGACAGGGAGAAGCGAGAAGGTGGCGGGGGGCCTGGAGACGAACGCTAGCCGGGTGGGGAAGCGTTCCCCTCGAATGGGTAGGGAGCCCTCCCCGACCGCCCTACGCCGGGAAGACCTCGAAGATCCCCGCCGCCCCCATCCCGCCTCCGATGCACATGGTGACCATCCCGAGCCCGCCCCCGTTATTCCGGAGGTCGTGCACGAGCTGCACCGTGAGCTTGGCCCCGCTGGCCCCCAAGGGGTGCCCGAGGGCGATCGCCCCGCCATTCACATTGAGCCGCGCCTCGTCGATCCCGAGGTCCCGGATCACGGCGAGCGCCTGCGCGGCGAAGGCCTCGTTGAGCTCGATCCGCTGGAGCTGATCGAGCGTCAGTCCGGCGCGCGCCAACGCCTTGGGCACCGCCGCCACCGGGCCGATCCCCATCACATCGGGAGCGACCCCCGCCGTGGCGAAGGTGACGAAGCGCGCGAGCGGGGTGAGCCCCGCGGCCTCCGCCCGCGCCCGTGACATCAGCACGACCGCCGCGGCCCCATCACTCAACGGCGACGCATTTCCCGCCGTCACGGTGCCGCCCGGCTTGAAGGCCGGCGGCAACTTGGCGAGCCCCTCGATCGTCGTGCCCCCACGCACGAGCTCGTCGGTCTCGAACATGCTGGTCGTCACCGACCTCTCGGCGCCACGCCAGCTCACGCGCTCCACTGGGATCGGGACGATCTCCCGTTGAAAGCGCCCGGCCCCCTGCGCGGCAGCCGCCTTCTGCTGCGACGCCAACGCGAAGGCATCTTGCGCCTCACGCGAGATCCCCCACCGCTTCGCCACGCGCTCCGCCGTGAATCCCATCCCGATGTTCTCCTCGATGAGGTCGGGATGAAGCCGCGTGGTGAAACCCGACATCGGGACGGCGCTCATCATCTCGACCCCGCCGGCGAGCACCACCTCGTTCATCCCGCTCAGGATCGCCTGCGCCCCGAGCGCGATGGTCTGTAGCCCACTCGAGCAGAAGCGATTCACCGTCATCCCCGAGACCTCGACCGGGAACCCCGCGCGCAACGACGCGAGGCGGGCGATGTTGAGCCCCTGACCCGCCTCGGGCATCGCGCACCCCCAGATCACATCGTCGATCTGGGCGGGATCGACCCCGGCGCGCTCCACCGTCGCGCGCATCACCGCAGCGGAGAGCTCCACCGGGTGCACACCGGCGAGTGCGCCGTCCTTCTTCCCACGACCCACGGCGCTTCGTGCGGCGCCGACGATCACGACCTCATCCGTACGCATGGTCATCCTCAGTTCCGCAGCGGTGTGCCGGTGCTCAGCATGTGCGCGATGCGCGCCTGCGTCTCGGCGGTCCCCAGGAGTCGCAGGAAGCCGTCGCACTCGAGATCGATCAGATCCTGCTCGGTGACGGTGCGCGAGGGCCCTTCGCCTCCGCAGAGGACCCGCGCGACCTCATGGCCGATGCGCACATCGTGCGCGCTCGCCTGACCCGCCTCCTGGAAGTTCCAGAGGGCGTAGTCGAGATTCGCCATCCCCGCGCTCCCGAGCGAGGTCATCGTGCGCGGGAGCGGGGCCACATAATCCGCGGCGAGATCGAGGACGCGCGCCTTGGCGTCGGCAATCAGCGTGTCGCGATTCATCGAGATGCGATCGGCGTGCGGCCGCAGGAGCCCCATCGCTCGCGCCTCGTGCGCGCTGGTGCTCGTCCGGGCGAGCGCGATCAGTTGGAAGGCGCGCTTCACTCCCTCGAAGGGGTCGGCCCCCTCGTACGCCTCGAGCGCCTTGGTGAAGCGGAAGGCGAGCTCCTTGGTCCCGCACCCGCCCGGCAACAGCCCGACGCCGACCTCGACGAGCCCCATATACAGCTCGGCGTGCGCCTGGATCCGATCGCAATGGAGCGAGAGTTCGCAGCCGCCGCCGAGGGTGAGCCCGAACGGGGCCGCCACGACCGGCACCGGCGCGAAGCGCACCGACATCACGGTGGCCTGGAAGCGGCGCACCATCGCCTCGAGCTGCGTCCACTCCTTGCCCTGCACGAGGGCCGCGACGCCGGCGAGGTTCGCCCCCGCGGTGAAGGTGCGCGGATCGTCGTTGCCGATCACCACCCCATGCCACGGTCCCGCCGCGGCGGTCTCGAGCGTGAAGGCGGTGAGATCCATCACGCCGGGGCCGAGGGTATTCATCTTCCCGCAGAACTCGAGGCCGATCACCCCGTCCCCAAGGTCGAGCACGCGCGCCTCGGCGTTCTCGCGCAGCACGTGGCCCTGGCGCCGCCGTGCGGCGAGGGAGAGTTGCCCCGGGATCGGGGGGATCGCGATGCGCGTATCGGTGTCGAGCTTTGGGATCGTCTCCCCATCGGGGCCCGCCTCGTAGAAGGCGCGCCCTGCCTTCGCGAGGAGCGGCGGGATCTCACGTCCCGCTTCACGGAAGGCGGTGCGCAGCCAGTCGAGTCCGATCGCATCCATTGCGCGGAAGGGTCCGATCTCCCAGCCGTAGCCCCACTCCATCGCGCGGTCGATCGCGGCGAGATCGTAGGCGAGGGAGGGCGCCAAGCTCAACGCATAGTGACACTGCGCGATCAGGAGATCGCGCACGAAGGCGCCGAGCGCGCCCGGGAGTGTGGTGACCTGCGCGAGTCGCTCCGTCGCCGGGCGCTTCATGAGTGCGTCGATCTCGGGCGAGGTGAAGCGCTTCGTCTCGAGGTAGGTCATCGTCTTCCAATCGAGCGCGAGGGTGGTCTTCCCCTCGCGCGTGTAGAAGCCCGCCTTCGTCTTGTCCCCGAGCCGCCCCGACTTCACGAGCTCATGGATGAAGGGTTCTAGCGCGAGATCCTCTCCCGTGGTCTCGGAGAGTCCGGCGGTCACATGCACCAAGACGTCGAGCCCGGAGAGATCGCCGGTGCGGAAGGTGGCGGACTTCGCGCGCCCGATCAGCGCACCGGTGAGGGTGTCGACCTGTGGGATGGTGAGGTCGTGCTGCACCATCAACCGCCCAGCGACGACCATCCCGTGCACACCGAGCCGGTTCGCGACGAAGCCGGGCACATCCTTCGCGAGAACGATCCCTTTGCCGAGGATGCGTTCTTGGAAGGCGCGCATCGTGTCGAGCACCTCGGGCGCCGTCTCCGGCGTCGGGATGAGCTCGAGGAGATGCATGTACCGCGGCGGATTGAAGTAGTGCGTGCCGAGGAAGCGCGAACGGAAGCGCGGGGTGCGACCCTCGAGGAGGATCGCCATCGGGATCCCCGAGGTGTTCGAGGTCACGATCGCATCGGGGGCGATCGTCTCGAGCTGGGCGAAGAGCGCCTGCTTGGGGGCAGGTTTCTCGATGATCGCCTCGAGGATCCAGCTGCAATCGGCGAGCAGGCCGAGGTGATCGGCGGTGTTCCCGATGGTGATGCGGCGGGCGGCGCTCGCCTCCATGTAGGCGGCGGGCTTCGCCTTCGTGAGTCGCGCGAGCGCGTCGCGCGCCGGCTTGGAGCGATCGGGGTGCGCGGAGTCGTCCGCGCCGGGGATGTCCAGGAGGACGACAGGGAGGCCGGCCGAGGCGGCGAGGGCGGCGATGCCGGCCCCCATCGCGCCGGCGCCGATGATCCCGACTTTGGTGATACGCATCCTGCAAACTAGCTTCGCGTCATGCCTCCGCGTCAGACGAAAGCCATCGCCCATCTCAAGGCGGTCGACCCCGTGCTCGGGGCCTGGATCGATCGGGCCGGCCCCTGCGGGTGGGAGGTGAAGGCCGACGGGACCCACTTCGACCATGTCGCGCGTTCCATCGTGTATCAGCAGGTGTCGGGGGCGGCCGCCGCGACGGTCTATGGGCGGATGCTCGGGCTCTATCGCGGGAAGGCGCCGACCCCCAGGCAGCTCCTGGCCACCCCGGACGAGCGGCTCCGCGGGGCGGGGCTGAGCGGGCGGAAGGTGGAGTATCTCAAGGGGCTCGCCGAGCAGTTGGTCGCGAAGCGGCTGCCCCTGGAGAAGATCGACGGGATGCCGGACGACGAGGTGATCGCGACGCTGACCTCGATCCGCGGGATCGGGGAGTGGACGGCGCAGATGGTCTTGATGTTCCGGTTGGGTCGCCCCGATGTGCTTCCGACGTTGGACATCGCGTTGCAGCGTGGGGTGAAGGTGCTCTACGGCCTGCGGACGCAGCCCTCACCGGAGCGGTTGGCGAAGATCGGCGCCAAGTGGGCGCCGTATCGGACGGTGGCGAGCTGGTATGTGTGGCGGCGGGTCGACGATCGGGATGATTGGTAAAGGGCAGGGACCAGGGGACAGGGATCAGATGACGGAAGTCCAGAGACGAACGGAGATGCCGGTGTCGGCGCGGGCGCTCTTCGACTGGCATGAGCGGCCGGGGGCATTCGACCGGCTGACGCCGGCGTGGATGCCGGTGGAGCTGCGGCATCGTACCGGGGGGATCCGCGATGGCGCGCGGGTGACGATCGCGCTCCCGATGGGGCCGATCGCGATCCCGTGGACCCTCGGACATACGGGCTACAGGGCCGGCGAGGAGTTCCGCGACATCCAGATCCGCGGGCCCTTCCGTCGCTGGGAGCATGTTCACCGGATGGAGCCGGTGAGCGAGCATGCCTCCGTGCTCGACGACCGGATCGCCTTCGCGCTCCCGGTACCGCCGCTCGGCGATCTCGTCGCCGGGTGGTACACGCGGGCGGAGCTCACACGGTTGCTGCGATGGCGGCACACCCTCATGCGGAATGACCTCGAGCGCCATGCGCGCTTCGCCGCGCGTGGGTCCCGCACCATCGCCATCACCGGCGCGAGTGGGATGGTGGGGTCGGCGCTCGTTCCCTTCCTCACGACGGGTGGCCACACGGTCCGCACCATCGGGCGCGGCACCACGAGCACGGTGCGCTGGGATCCCGAGCGTGGGCAGCTCGATGTCGCGGCCCTCGATGGGGTCGACGCCGTCGTGCATCTCGCCGGCGAGAATGTCGGCGCGCGGTGGACCGCTGCCCGGCGCCGGGCGATCGTCGATTCGCGCATCCAGGGGACGCGACTCATCGCCGAGTCGATCGCGAAGATGCCGCGGAAGCCGGAGGTGTTGGTCTCCGCCTCGGCGATCGGGATCTATGGGGTGCGCGGCGACGCGTGGCTCGACGAGTCGAGCGCGCTGGGCGATGACTTCTTGGCCGAGGTCGGCCAGCAGTGGGAGGCGGCGACGGCCCCGGCGCGGGAGGCGGGGGTGCGCGTGGTGCATCTCCGGATCGGGATCGTCCTCGCCGCCGGTGGCGGCGCGCTCGGCAAGATGCTGTTGCCGTTCCAGCTCGGGGCGGGTGGGGTGCTCGGGCATGGTCGGCAGTGGATGAGTTGGATCTCGCGAGAGGATCTCGTCGGGGCGATCCACCACGCGATCCAGACACCGACGCTCGCGGGGGCGGTCAATGCGGTGGCGCCGACACCGGTCACGAATCGCGAGTTCACGAAGACGCTGGGGCGCGTGCTCCGGCGCCCGACGATCGCGCCCGTCCCGGCGTTCGTGCTCCGGGCGCTCTTCGGTGAGATGGCGGAGGGGACGGTGCTCGCGAGTCAGCGGGTGCGCCCGACCGTGCTCGAGGGGTCGGGGTTCTCCTTCCTGCATCGGACGTTGGAGGACGCCCTCCGGTTCGAGCTCGGGCGCCCGTAGATTTCACCGCGAGCGCCGCGCCTGACGCGCGGTGCGATGCCCGGAGCTGCGATGCCCCTCGTCCCGTTCGACCAACTCCCTGACGACGCCCGGTGCTGGGTCTTTGCCGCGGGTGCGCCCCTCGATGAGGTCGATACCCCGCGCCTCTTGGCGGCGGTCGATGCCTTCCTCTTGACCTGGGCGGCGCATGGGACCCCGCTCACGAGTGGGCGGGATTTTCTCGATGAGCACTTCCTCGTGGTCGGGGTCGATGAGCGCGCCGCGGGCGCGTCAGGGTGTTCGATCGACGGCCTCTTCCGCGTGCTTCAAGGGATCGAGGAGGGGATCGGCACCTCGATGGTCGGGGGCGGGATGGTCTACTTCCGCGGCCCGAGCGGGATGGTGCATGGCTGCACGCGTGCGCAGTTCCAGGAGCTCGCGATCGACGGGGATGTGACCGGGGAGACGATGGTCTTCGATACGACCGTCACGAGCGTGGGAGATTTCCGCACGCGCTTCGAGCAGCCGGCCAAGGCGTCATGGCAGGGGAGTCTGCTCGCGACCTAGGCGCGCAGGTAGTCTGCCTGCCAGTCCTTCACGGCCTGCTTGATCTCCTTCCTCGACGTCAGCTCGCCCTTCAGCACCCGCTCCACCAATCCCGGGAGCTCGGCGTCGCTCGCGAAGCGGAGCGCGATCAACTGCCCGAGGGTCAGCGCCTTCGCGCGCTCGGCGAGCGGGGCAGGGAGCACCTCCTTCAGACGGAGCTGCATCTCGAGCCGGATGATCCGGTTCTGCAGGGTGAGCGCCATCGTGCGCGAGGCCCAGACGGCAGCGACGGCGCCGGCACCGAAGAGGACGAACATCGCCCCGCGGACGATCGACCCCGACCGTGCGGCCATCGAGATCGCGTAGGCGAGGAAGACCGTGGCGGCGGGGAAGGCGACGTAGTGCCAGAGCGGCTGCATCATCGCGTGATTGGAATAGTTCTGTGGGGTCTTGGCCATGGGTCGGGACGAGGCAGGAGGGGAAGGCCCGGTCGGATCGATCGGGTGGTCTTTGGGTGAATTCCGGAGCAGCGGTTAGTGTTCCGAGGGTTCGCGGCTCCGTCGCCGGGAACCTTCCCCCGTCAGATCCCATAGATAGGTCATGCGCTACCCCATCCTCCCCTCGAGCGAGATCACCCCGGAAGGGGCCTACCTCGACCGCCGCCGATTCCTCGCGGCCGCCGGTCTGGTCGGTGCGGGGCTCATCGGCGCGGGCTCGCTGAAGGCGCTCGCCCCGACCGCCCACCAGTCGCAACCCAAGCCCCTCGGGAAGCCCTACGGCCTGCAGCCTGGCGACACCCCCACCTCGTGGGAGGATGTCACCGGTTACAACAACTTCTACGAGTTCGGCACCGGGAAGGAGGATCCCGCGGAGAACGCGCAGGGGTTCCGCACCACGCCGTGGACGGTGCGCGTCGATGGGCTCGTCGAGAAGCCAGGGAACTACGCGCTCGAGGATCTCCTCAAGCCCTCCGTGGTCGAGGATCGCATCTATCGCATGCGGTGCGTCGAGGGGTGGTCGATGGTCATCCCGTGGCGGGGCATCATGCTCGCCGATGTGCTGAAGCGCGCGAAGCCGACCTCCAAGGCCGCCTTCGTCGAGTTCACGACGTTGATGGACCCGGCGCAGATGCCGGGGCAGCGCTACCCGGTCCTCGACTGGCCCTATGTGGAAGGGCTCCGCCTCGATGAGGCGATGCATCCCCTCACGCTGCTCGCGACCGGGGTGTACGGGCGTGAGCTCCCGCCGCAGAACGGGGCGCCGCTCCGACTCGTCACGCCGTGGAAGTACGGCTTTAAGGGGATCAAGAGCATCGTGCGGGTCCGCCTCGTGGAGCGGATGCCGAGGAGCTCGTGGATGCAGGCGATCCCGTCGGAGTACGGCTTCTACGCCAATGTGAATCCCGCCGTCGATCATCCGCGTTGGAGTCAGGCGACGGAGCGTCGGATCGGGAGCTTCCGTCGCATCCCGACGCTGCCCTTCAACGGGTACGCCGACCAGGTCGCCTCGCTCTACGCGGGGATGGATCTCCGCAAGAACTACTGATGGGCGCACGCTCGGGTGGGCGCGTGGGCGCCGGCCCCTGGCTCGGGCTCACGCAGGCGCCGCGCGGATTCGCCCTCGCGGTGACCCTCGCGCCCCCGCTCATCGTCTTCGGGATCGTCACCGTCCTCCTCACCGACCTCTTCTGGGGGACGCGCCTCCTCGGGACCGATCCGGTGAAGGCCGGAGAACATCTCCTTGGCGAGTGGACGATCTATCTCCTCTTCGCCTCACTCACGATCACCCCGCTGCGTGGGCTCACCGGGTGGAACTGGCTCGCCCGGCATCGTCGCACGCTGGGGCTCTACGCCTTCCTCGCGGTCGTCTTCCACTTCGTGGTCTGGCTCTTCCTCGACCTGCAGTTCGTGGTGAGTGAGTACGTGGGGTGGGCCACGCTCGAGACCGACCTCACCAAGCGGCCGTACATCATCGTCGGCATGACGGGGCTCCTCCTGATGACC
>Ga0172372_10000448_pt1 | contig 63104 bp, 52 predicted proteins | sample LakKiv5m_2_FD_114544 | JGI IMG/M metagenome (GOLD analysis project Ga0172372, IMG submission 114544) | Freshwater microbial communities from Kabuno Bay, South-Kivu, Congo - kab_092012_9.5m | ecosystem: Environmental > Aquatic > Freshwater > Lake | place: Democratic Republic of the Congo...
CCAAAGGACTATTTTGGTTGGCATCAAGACCAAATGACGCCATAAATTTCAGTCAAGCAGGTGGTTCATCTCGTCTTGAAAAAGCAGGTGTTTGGTGGATTAGTATGCCTTTTAATGAACGAATAAAATACCAATCATTCGTTGATAACCGTGAATATATTGAAAGCAAATGGGACAAACAATGGGGCGACCGTATGAATGAACTTGTTTTTATCGGTCAAGACATTGACAAAGAAAAAATGATAGCCGACCTTGAAAAATGTTTACTCCAAGACAGTGACCAAAAGCAGTTTGAGAGTAAAAAAGGATTTGCAGACCCGTTTCCAAAGGACATTTAAACTTACAATGTGCCACCGCTTTTGGTGGCACATTTTCTTTTTTGCAAACGCACAAAGCCAAACAAAAAAAGCTAAAGAGCCACTAAGCCAACGCACTGGTACAACAGCGGACAAGAAACAACGAAGGCATAACACGGGTTTGGCAAAAGTGGCGGGTTTAGTGCTTCTTAAGACAGTTTTTCGTAAATTTGACCATTCGTGCTTCGTAGATAGTTTTGTGCTGCAAATCGCCAACTTCTTTTAGCTGCAAACCATTATATGCCATTTTTAAGACGACCGTAAACCAACAAACAGACCGACAAAAAAAACAAGTATTTTGACAAGGATACCACGACATAAATATTTACTGTTGTACCCAATTTGAAACAGGTAACGACCATATTATTAGCATTTCTTATTTTCTTGCAGCCTTTTAGCAAGATATGGATAGTCGTTTCCTTCAAAATCAATCAAGAAAGCATCGCTAAGACACTTTGTGTAAAAAAGGAAATCAAAAATAACACTTGCCAAGGAAAGTGTCATTTGAAAAAGCAACTTGACAAAGCAGACGAAGAAGAACAAAAGCAAGCACCGACAAATCAAAAAGAAAAATACGAAGTTCTTTATTGCTATTTTTCAAAACCTTATGACTTTTTAAAGTATGCAGACACTTATTTGAGTAAGCTAAATGCTGTATACGAAAATAGTTTCCATACTTCTTCATTCATCACGGACATTTTCCGACCACCGAAACTCAATTTGATTTAATGTTTTTGTTTGGGCTTTGCCCAAACAAAAAGCAAAGCACAAGCCGTAGGCAGGTGCTTTTGGGGTATGCTATTTGCTTACTTCAAGACATTTCAGTTTCACATTTAATCAAATTTCAAAATGAGTTTCAAAAACATCATAATAATAATTCTATGCCTTTGGGCTACGAGCAGTTTTGCTCAAAACATAAAAGGGACTATAAAATCCCAAACAGGCGAAGCAATTGGCTTTGCGAACATTTCTGTACTTAATAGTTCAAACGGTACAGTTGCAGATAAAGACGGTAACTTTTCACTTGACTTGAACAAAGGAAAGTATCAATTACAAATTAGTGCAGTTGGTTATGCAAACAAAGTTCAAGCTATTGAAGTAGCTGACCAAACATTGACAATTGAAGTATCTCTTTCAGATAATACCCAAGTTTTGGGCGAAGTGGTGGTAACTGCCAACAAACGAGAAGAAGATATTGTAAAGGTTTCTACTTCTATCACTTCACTTTCTGCCAAAAAAATTGAAGATTCCAGAACTTGGGGTTTGAGCGGACTATCAGCATTAGTACCAAATTATAACTATCAAGAATTGGGTGTTTCGTTTCAGCAAATTCAGGCTATTCGTGGTATTCAAGTATTTAGCGAAAACCCTGCTGTTTCTACTTATATTGATGATGTAAATAATCTTGATATATTAGCGAACGGTTTTGCATTTACCGATATTGAAAGAATTGAGGTTTTAAGAGGGCCACAAGGTACATTATATGGGCGTAATGCAATGGGTGGTGTAATTAATATCATTACCAAAAAACCAACAAATACAACTAATGGCTTTGCAGAAGTAAGTTTTGGAAACCTTGGTTTACAGCGTTATAGTGCAGGGTTTAAAACGCCAATCGTAAAAGATAAATTATTTTTTGGCTTAAATGGTTTATACCAAACACAAGATGGGTTCTTAAAAAATGATATTACGGGCACAACTTCTACCGATACAAAACTAAACGGTAGAACCGTTGGCGGTGAGCAAAATCTTTATGGTAATTTGTATTTAAAATGGTTGGCATCAAAACGTTTTCATCTTACCTTAAATCTAAAAGGACAGCAAGATAAAAGTGATAATTCAGGTTTTATGGTATCTCAATTTAGCGATACTTATGCTTTTGCAAATCCTGATAAAATCAATTTAGCAAGAATTGCCCAACACGAACGTAATATTTTAAACACTTCATTGGTAGCCAAATACTATGCGGATAAATTCACGATAACATCGATTTCTGCTTTACAAACCATTGCTTTTGGATTTAAAGATTTAGATTTCCCAGGTATTTATCATTCTTATTACGATGGTAAAATTGGCGAACTACTTCCACCTCAAAAAGTATGGAGCGAAGAATTGAGAATTAATTCAAACTCTGATAGTAAGTTTCAATATACCGCTGGAGTTTATGCTTTTACACAAAAAGGATATGAACCCACAACCAATACCGCTTATGAATTATCGGATGCAGAAGCAACGGCTTTTGGTTTGCCAAATGGGGCTTTCCTAATCAACAGAAACAGAAGTAACAACTTTGGTATTGCAGGTTTTGGCGAAATGAGTTATTTGCTTACAAATAAATTGAAAGCAACCGTAGGTTTGCGATATGATTATGAAAAACGTGAAGCAACCTTTAATGGATTTGGTGATGCTATGTTGTACAACGGTGTTGTAACTGACATCAAACCAAACATAACGGCTGATGGAAATTATTCGGCACTTTCACCCAAATTTTCTGTGAGTTATGCTGTAAATGACCTTTCAAATATTTATGCAACCTACACAAGAGGTTTCAGAGCAGGAGGTATCAATGCAAGTTCTTTACCAGCAGGAGTACGACAAACATTTGACCCTGAAAATTCTAACAACTACGAAATTGGGTACAAATCGTTTTTGCTCAATAAAAAATTAAGTATTGGTGCTTCTGCCTTTTTAATTCAATGGAAGGATTTACAATTTTATAATTTGGTAGCCCCTTTCACTTATGCGAGAGAAAACGTAGGCGATGCTCAATCAATGGGTTTAGAATTAGAGATTTCAGCGTTACCTGTTAAAGGATTGCAATTAGACGGTAGTTTTGGCTTTAACCCAACGGAGTACAAAGGCTTTGATTTGAAACGTGTAAACTTTGGCACAGGTGTAGAAACCACAACAGCAATTGGTGGCAACAAACTTTCTAATGCACCAAGCCATACCATTTTCTTGGGAGCACAATATGAATATGCTATCAATAATAAGTTAAAAGCAGTTATTCGTGGAGAAATTCGAAATTTGGGCAAACAATACACAGATATTCAAAACCAAATAGAGCAACCCTCATACACGCTACTTAATTCGAGGATAGGTTTCACTTATGGTAAATACAGTTTATTTGTTTGGGGGCAAAACCTTACCAATGAACGATATTTGGCTTATGGAAACCCTGATAGTAGTTTTGGCCGCCAATCAAGAATGGCACAGCCAAGAACATTTGGTATCACATTAAGTGCAAAATTTTAATTCAAATCATTGGGGTTGGCAAAACCAACCCCAATTAAATTTCAAGATATGAAACAAATAATTTCAATAATCGCAATAGCTTCATTGTTATTTGCTTGTAATAATCAGGCAAAGCAGGAAGCCAAACAACAACCTGAAAAGGTTGTAATGAGCAAAGAAGATTCTCTAAAACTTGCCAAAGAAATTGAGAATTTCAGCCCCGAAAATCACGTCAATTCAATGGAGATGATTTTTGGAGAACCTAAACACGACATCAAAACCATTGGTATTTTGGTGTATGATGGTGTAAACGACTTGGACGTAATGGGTCCAAGATACGTTTTAGGACAAGCAATGGGTGTAAAGACCAGACTTATTTCAATAAAATCGGGAAATATAAAAACCGTTATGGGTGTAGAAATTGTACCGAATACGGTTATCGACTCAGTTTCACAGTTAGACATTTTAATAATTCCTGGCGGTTTTACAGGAACTATTGAAGCAGCCTATAACCAAAACTTACACGAATGGATTAGGAAAATTGACAAGACAACCAAATACACAGGAGCAGTTTGTACAGGTGTTTGGGTTCTTGGTGCGACAGGACTTTTAGAAAACAAAAAGGCTTCAACCAATTGGTATAGAGAAGAAAAATTTTTGAAAAAGTACAAGGCAATTCCAGCTAACCAACGCTATACACAAGACGGTAAATATTGGACAAGTGCAGGCGTAACCGCAGGTATGGATATGTCGTTAGCCATTATGAAAGACATTTATGGCGACAAATATGCACAAGCCATTATGCTTGATATGGAATATGACCCACAACCACCAATTGAAGGCGGAACACCCGAAAAGACAAACTGGGCAGTAAATTGGATGATGAAAGCAATGTATGACGGTGGCGTAAATCCATTAATTGACAGTTTAGAACGAAAGAAATAAAAACGGCATATAACAAGGGTTTGGCAAAATGGGGGCTGATGTGATAAATTGAACATTTTTACTACTATTTGGCATTTGTGGTTTATTGAACATTTGTGCTTCTAATCCCCCCACTTCGCCAAGCCCCAAACCTTAGCGCCAATGCCCTTCCAGCATCGCGGACAATGACGACCAAGCCGACAAAGACTCGGCTCCGCAGACAAGAAAAAAATTAACGGGTGACACTCTACTAATTCAGATTCCCCACGCGGACAATTGATTGTTTCCTTAGACAACTTGAGACTGAGAATAAAAAAATAAAAATTAGGACACGGTATTATGAAAATCCGGAAGCGATACAGACTTCCCGAAATTCCATTGTCTCCATCTCTTACGTATGTTGCGCAGACACATGTTAAGGATTTGTGCAACAATAGGCCTGATGTCGGAAAATGCAATATGCACAGGTGGTCATCAAAAGGGAACTGGTCTCCATGTTGCTATACCTCTGATCATGCGAAAGCTAATTGTATGTGGCAAAAACCTGACGAACTGACAACCTACAAAGGATTTGGATATGAAATTGCGTTGGGTTCAAATGGGTGTTATGACGATGATCAGGTAACTGCTGAAGAAGCATTGGAAGGATGGAAATCCAGTCCGCCACATTTTGCAGTGATTATCAATAAGCATATATGGGAAAATAGTACCTGGCGGGCTATAGGAATCAGAATTTACCAGGGATTTGCAGTGGTTTGGTTTGGGAAAGAATTAGACACTGCTGAAAAGAATATGAAGTAATGTAATCAAAACGTTTAAGTCCATTGACACTTGGCCTGTATTAAAAATAAGGATGCCGGTTCATTACCAGGTTACTATTTTCGTTAAAGATTACCTAAGTGACCTGAAATCCTGAATGGCAAGGTCCATCAGAAATTTGGCTGATATGACCGCTTCAATGGCACCTGGTTTTAATTGAAATGCATCGGCAGTGAATGCGGTTAGGTTTACTTTTAAATTATACCCATTGGCCGCATTGATTTCCTTGAGTGACTGATTGAGGGTCTGCTGCACAAATGACAATTGTTCATCCAACGAAATTCTGAGCATTTTCTCAAGCTCTTTTCGGATGTATCCTTCAGCGATCCACGATGCTGCTTTCTTGACGACATTTTTAGTTTTGAATTTAATATCAACCCCCTGTGTATAAAAAGTATTGGACGCCTTGACATAGGCCGGCTTACCACTTATGATAATGGTACCATTGGCACTGCCTGATACATCAGTTGTTACTGTAATGTATTCGTAATCACAGGTAATACTGATATTGGAAAGCGTAATATTGTAATTTCCTGACTCCAGTTTTTTTCCGGAAAAATTTTTACTTATAACAGACGTAATATCCGACATTTTGAAGTCTGTAATCAATTTCAACTTTGAGGTATCCGGCATCGTTGAAGTCCAGGCTAGCGGAGGAAGGTTTTTTTGTGTGCCCTTATATGCGCTTTTATCGTAAGAATATCTGGACAAAAACCTGAAATATGCCTTACCTGAGGCAAATTGATGGCTATTTTTCAGTGGACTCAATTCTACTTTTACGGGATCAAGCCACAAATAGCCGCCTACCGACGTATCCATTTGCATAGGCTTCCTGAATACCGCTACTGTCTCCTTCATTTTTTGCTGCATGTTGATATTTTCCCTGATTGCGTTATCTATTTCTTTGACAATATCATTTTTCGTTCTGGCAATGATTTCGTCAGACACCATTTCAATAGGTATAGAAATAGCACCCACAGAAAGCTTCGGTTTTTCAATCCACCGGTGGAAAGATAATTTTGTTTTGGTAGTCATAACCCACTCTGGTGATATGTTTAAATCGGAGGTAAATGTGAGCTCAATGACACCCTGAGCCTTTAGGTCTGCTAAAAAAGTTTTCTTTTCAACCAGGATCTGCAGGGGCAGGACGATCACAATAGACTTTTCTTCTATTTCTATTTGCGCTTCCTTAGGCTTGGAAAGTTTTACATTCACATCATAATCAGGAATCCTAAATGTCGTATTTAGCATTCCGGAAACAGCACTGTTAAATGTATCGCGCAAGCCCTTTTTCATTATTTTGTAATGAACGGTCAGATCTGACTGGTGTGCATTGTTATCTATCAAGGAAATTCTTGGTGCTTCCGTTACCTTTTTGGCAGGAGAACATGCATAAAACAGTAATAACGTCACATACAAACACAGCGCAATTGAAATATTTTTCATAAAGACTTATTTAAAACAGAACGGTAACATATAACTGCACACACTGATATAATGTTTAAGTTACTTTAATTTCCTGAATGAATAAAAGAGAAAATAATTATGACCTATATTATGAATTATAATACAAGTCATTTAAACTATCTGTCAGGATTAAATTATGTCTAAAATATTAATTAATAATCTCACATTCAGCTTGAAAAATAATCACAAAAAAAAAGCCTCAGATGAGGCTTTTTTCTTTTATTTCAAAATATACCGAACCGATAAGGCGCCATAACCTGATCTGAATCTGTTCAAAGATTGATCCAGATAATCATAACTATCTAATAAAACAATTGTAGGTGCCCAATCTACACTAAAATTCAATGGAATATCTGTAATAGAATAATCCAGTCCAATAACCCCGGAAACACCCAATTCATAATAAGAATTGAAACCTGGCAAACCATAATCCCAAGTTGTAAAGGATCCTCCTCCTCCCCAGTACCATTGAAGCCTGTCTATAGACTCAATCGGAGTATGCTTTTCATAGTATGCCCCTGCGGCAATACCTCCCCATCTAATCCCTCCAAATATGTCTACCGCAGAAGATTCCGTAAAAAACTTTTTGTAGGAAGCAATCAGACCATAGCCTAGTTTACCTCCAATTGCTGTATTGTAGTCCTGAGCACTTAAAGAAACAGTAAAAAACAACATTAAAATTGAGATTAATCTAATTTTCATGATATTGATTTTATATTGAATAATGACAAAGTTAATCAGGTCGTTTAATAATTTTAAATATTTTAATAAAATTTAATAAGTAAAAATTAACATTCAAAACAAATACTTTGAATAATAATAAAAAGTATATTTGATCATATTTAATAACATTTTTAATTAACAAACTTATGAAACTGTTTACCAGGTTTTCACTTTGGTTTTCATTTGCTGTGATTTTACTGATGACAAATGCAAATTTGTACGCCATTAATTCCGGCAAAGTTAATCTTTCACAGTTGGACAGACTTCTGGCACATGAATTAAACATCAAAACAATTGATGAATTTTTAAACCTTACGCCGGCGCTCTACAAAGAAAAAACGGGTAAAAAACTATCCATTAAGAAAATAATTCAATTGAAAGCTGCTCAAAAAATGATAAAGCACGAATTGAATAAAAACAATGTGGAAGATTTCCCTAAGGGAGCATATTTTCTTCTGGTCATACTTGGCTGGGGATTTATTCCACTTGGCATCCTTTCAGATTGGGAAGGCAATGATTGGTGGATCAATTTTTTACTTACCTGCTTATGCTGGCTTCCCGGTGTAATTCACGGTCTTTCAGTAATGAAAAAATATTATAAGTAACCATTGATAAAAGCGGAAAAGATCTCTTTTCCGCTTTTTTTTTAATCATTCACTGCTATGGAAACTAATGCCAAATCAGTAAAGACTTTTCCAGGTAAAATATTAAATTCTGTTTGGTTTGCAGCTCTCATGCTGACACCCTTCACTTTATGGATTTTACCTGCAGATACTTTCGATAAAACAGGCTATGAGCTATGTCCTTCGCAAATGTTTTTCAGTGTAGAATGCTTCGGTTGCGGCATTACCCGTGCCGTAATGCACCTGCACCATTTTGATTGGGAGACAGCCTTTTATTTTAATTATGGCGTTGTATGGGTGTATCCGTTTCTTTTTTTTTTATGGTATACCTGGTCAAAAAGTGCATTTCACAGAATAAAACAGGATTATAAATTCTAATATTAAACTTACAAAAGTGATATACCTGTCATTTCTGAAGGTTGGGGTATGCCCATTATCTTAAGGATGGTAGGGGCAACATCCCCTAGCTTACCTCCTCTTATTTTTTTAAAAGTTTTTATGTCATGACCCACAAGGATGACAGGAACCAGATTTGTTGTATGTGCAGTGTTCGGGCTGCCATCGGCATTGATCATAAGGTCTGAATTACCGTGATCTGCGATAACAAGTGCGATGTAATTATTCGCTTCCAAAACTTTTAGCAGTCGGCTCAGACAATAATCAACTGTTTCAGCAGCTCTTATAGCGGCTTTAAAATCACCAGTATGACCTACCATATCGGCATTGGCGTAATTCAAACAAATAAAATCAGGCATTTTATCCCTGATGTGCGCTATCAATTTATCAGTAACTTCCTCAGCGCTCATTTCAGGCTTCATGTCATATGTTGCCACTTTGGGCGATGGAACTAAAATACGATCCTCTCCCGGAAAAGGTTCTTCTTCTCCCCCATTAAAAAAGAAGGTGACATGTGGATATTTTTCGGTTTCGGCAATTCTAACCTGGGTGCCTCCTGCCTCGCTGATTACCTGCCCAAGTGTTCGGGTTACATTGTCTTTTTCAAATATCACATGTACACCTTCATAAGTCTGATCGTAATTTGTAAATGTCACATAATACAAGGATAGTTTATGCATATCAAACTCACGCATATCTGTCTGAGTCAGGACTTCGGTAAGCTGACGAGGTCTGTCCGTTCGAAAATTAAAAAATATGACCGTATCGCCTTCCTCAATATTCATATGCCTGGCTCTAAAATCACCAGATATCAAAGGTCGAACAAACTCATCTGTAACACCAGCCTCATAACTGCGCTGAAGGCTGTCAGCAAAATTATCAGTAGTTTCGCCTTCTCCCTTTACCAGCATGTCATATGCCAGTTTGACACGCTCCCATCGCTTATCTCTGTCCATTGCATAATACCTCCCGATGACAGACGCCACCCTGCAATTGGTATTGTCGATATGACTCAATACCTGCTGCAGAAATGCTTTTCCGGATTTCGGATCCGTATCACGACCATCTAAAAAAGCATGAATATTTACCTGAATTTCAGGATATTCCGCAAGCAGTGAACATAAATCGAGTAAGTGACTGATATGGGCATGAACACCACCATCAGACACCAGCCCCATTAAATGTACTTTGCGATTCGTCGATTTTGCATGCTCAATAGCTTTAAGAAAAACGGGATTTAGAAGTAATTCTTTTTCACGCATGGCCTTATTGATCCTGGCAAGTTCCTGATAAACAACCCTGCCAGCTCCAATATTCATGTGACCTACTTCAGAATTCCCCATTTGACCCTCAGGTAGTCCTACGTCTTCACCGTAGGTTACAAGTACATTATGGGGACAGTTAGCAATAAGGGCATCATAAACTGGTGTGTCAGCCTGATCTATAGCACTGACCTGAGGATCCTGAGAGATACCCCATCCATCGAGAATTATTAAAGCGGTTTTTTGAAAATTAGCCATGAAATATTTTTTACAAATCAAATGAGGTAAATAAAAAAAGTATTCAAACCTAACAGTACAACAATCGAAACTTATTTATTATTTTTCCACCTCTGGAAAAATTTTAATGATAATAGTTTCGTTATTCATAAAGTGGTGCAAACATATAAAATTATCCGTTAGTTATGTCCGTCAGATATATTGATTTAAAAAGTTGGTTGATTATTTCCATTTGTTGTTTCGGGTTAAATGCACTGAAATTGTCGGCACAGCATGAGCAGAAGTTTTTCAATGGCCTGAAAAAAATGGATATGATGGTTGTGGAATCTTATCTGAGCGATAAGACTGACATCACAATCATCGATGATCAGCAAATTTTATCGCGAAAACCAGCTGTAAGCATGTTAAAAAACTTTCTTGATTTGCACAAACCACAATCCTGGGAACTCATGCATACTGGAAGCTCAAAAGATAAAACCTCATAGTACAAGGTGGTCAAGCTGTACACCATACAGGGCACCTTCCGCGTTTTTGTATATACCAACGGACCTCTGACAACTTCCAGTGTAAAAGAAATCAGAATTGACGAATTTTAGTGAATATTTAGCAGACAGCTGTAAATATGCTGCGAAGTCTTATCCCAGCTAAACTGCTTTACCCTTTCCTTTCCTGCCTTTTTAAGATTTTCAACAAAATCACCACCTGCTGAAAGTAATCGGAGCGCCTCTGCAATTTCATCTGCCTTGTCCGGAGAAACGGTAACTGCGGCATTTCCCGCAACCTCTGCCATGGATGAAATATTTGATGTAATCACAGGTACGTTTACAGCCATGGCTTCAATGATCGGCAGTCCGAATCCTTCAAATAAGGACACATACAATAATCCTTCTGATACACTCAGAATCTCCGTCTTATCCCTGTCACCAAGCATACCAAGATGAATAATATCCGGATTGGAGGTTACCAATTGCCGGATCTCCTCAGATTTCCAGGCGAACCTTCCTACCAGCAATAATTTCATATTTTTTTTATCCTGCTTTTTGAAAAGTTCAAAGGCCTGAATCAGTTTTTTAATATTCTTTCTGGGATGTATAGCACCCAGATAACAGAAAAAAGGGCTTCCCATGGCAAACCTGGACTGAACTTCTTCTTTTGACATAAAAGTATCTGTCCCAACCTGAGTAACTCCATTACCTGCTACTGAAATTTTTTCATCAGAAATCTGGTATTGCTGAATGATATCTTTCTTTGTAGATTCTGAAACAGCTACAATGTGCTTTGCATGCCTGTGATATCTCGGAAAATAATGTCTGTAATGCCATAATGCTGATGAACTGATGTGTTCAGGATAATGCAGGTAGGCCAGGTCATGACTTACGAGCAAAGCAGGTATGTGTGACCTCAGACTTAAATACGTATCTCCCGAATAAAAAACATCGATGCGATATTTTTTGAAATAAACCGGAAGCATAAATTCGAACCAGATATGCCATAGGACTGGATGTCTTGCCTGCAACGGTACCACTATATGGTGAACATTTTCAGGAAAAGGCATCCTGAGTTTCACCTTCCTGTCAAAAAAAAGGTAAAATTCATCTTCGGGATGTGCCTCTGCCATCCTGAATGTGGTTTCGTAAATATACCTGGCTATACCTTCCATCTTATCTGAAAGTAAAAGCCTTGCATTGACACCTATGTTCATATTCCCTAAATGTCTGCAAAGATACGGATATAAATACTTTCAAAGAATATAGCAGACATAGTTCATATAACCCTAAAATATCATTCAGGGATTAAGACTTTATTAACATAAAACAACGGAATTAGTGGGGCCTTAGAAAGTAATTATAGCCATAATTTGTCTTAACTTTGCAGGATGCAGTTTACTCTAAAACAAATAGCTTCTTTGGTACAGGGCCGTGTAGATGGAGATCCTGAAATGCTTATTACAGGCCCCGCAAAAATTGAAGAAGCAGATTCTGGCCAGATTACCTTTCTGGGAAATGAAAAATACGAACACTACATCTACGGTTCCAAAGCTACCGCGATTATCGTAGACGAATCATTCCAACCTAAGCATAAAATTACGTCAGCCCTGATAAGGGTCCCCAATGTATACCAGGCACTGGCCATTTTAATGAACCATTTTCAAAGCAACATAAGTTCTGAACCAGTAGTTTCCGGACTGGCTTCAGTATCTGAAAATGCTGTAATTGGAACTGGTACATCAATAGGTGATTTTTGTATCGTAAAAAAAGGGGTAAGTATTGGAAAGAACTGCATTTTGTATGGACAAAATTTCATTGGCGATAACGTCACTATAGGCGACAATTCCATTATCTACCCTGGTGTAAAAATTTATTACAACTGTGAAATCGGATCAAACTGCATTATACACGCCAATTCTGTGATTGGCAGCGATGGATTCGGATTTGCCGTGGATGATCAGGGTAAATTCAGTAAAATACCGCAAACAGGAAATGTTAAAATTCTGGATAACGTCGAAATAGGTGCAAATACGGTCATTGACAGAGCATCAATGGGTTCCACAATCATTGAAAAAGGAGTAAAACTCGATAATTTGATACAGATTGCGCACAATGTCACTATTGGTGCACATAGTGTTATTGCCGCACAAACCGGTATCTCCGGAAGTACAAAAATTGGCAGTAAATGTATGATAGGAGGACAGGTCGGTATAGTAGGTCATATTGAAATTGCAGATGGCACACAAATTCAGGCACAATCAGGGGTAGCATCTTCCGTAAAGGACCAAAACAGCAAATTATACGGATATCCTGCCTTGGATTACACCCAATACCTCCGCTCTTATGCCTTATTTAAAAAATTACCAGAATTGGCAAATCAACTTAAAGTGATTAAAGAGAAATTAAATATGTAAAGCGATAAATATTTCAGTAGCCCCTGAATATCCAAATTTAAATCATTAAAAATTAAATTATGAATGCTAACAAACTTACTGGTCATTGGACATGGAAAGGTGTTGGTCTGCATACTGGAAAAGATGTTGAAGTCAGGATATTACCGGGCGAACCGGATAGCGGCATCAGGTTTAAGAGAACTGACCTTGAAAATCAACCTGTCATTCCTGCCGATGCATCAGCAGTTTCGATGACCAACAGAAGCACTACCCTCGCATCCGGAAATGCTTCTGTAACAACAGTTGAGCATCTCTTATCAGCACTTTATGCCTTGAAAATTCAGGATGCAATGATTGAGGTTAATGGTCCAGAAATACCTATACTTGATGGTAGTGCAAAGCTTTTTAATGAAGGTTTAAAAAATTCAAACCTTGAATCGTTTTCCACCTCCAAAGATCCATTGGTTATTAATGAGGGATTTGAATACAAAGATGAAGAAACCGGCAGTATGTATTATGTTATGCCTTCAGAAACCTTTGAAGTTTCTGTAATGGTTGATTTCGAAAATCCTTTTTTTATTCCCCAGTATGCCACGTACCATGAAAACATGGATTATGAAAGCGAAATTGCAGGCTGTAAAACATTTGTATTTGTGAGTGAGCTGGAAAAACTTTTTGCAGCAGGACTCATACAGGGCGGTGACATTACAAACGCCATTGTCATCCAGGACAAAGTTATGACTCAGGAAGAAATAGATGCGCTTGCCTCAAGATTGCACAAACCATCAATAAGCTCAGGACATCAGGGTGTACTCAATGCGGAAGACCTTCAGTTTCCAAATGAACCTGCAAGGCATAAAATTCTGGATGTGATTGGGGATATAGCTCTATGCGGCAGAAGAATCAAAGGTAAAATTGTCGCTATCAAACCCGGTCACACCTCCAATGTCAAACTGGCAGCAGTATTAAAATCCAAATACCTGGAGCAGAAAAAAACCAAAGGAAAGCCTGCCTATAACCCCGATCAGGAACCAGTAATGAACGTTGAAGATATAAAAAAATTGCTGCCGCACAGATATCCGTTTCTTTTAGTAGATAAAGTCATTGAATTAAATGACAAATATATTGTGGGAGTTAAAAATGTCACTTTCAATGAATCATTTTTTCTTGGACATTTTCCCGGAAATCCGGTTTTTCCCGGAGTTTTACAAATGGAGGCTCTTGCACAAACCGGCGGAATTCTGGCATTAAGTCTTTCTGATGATGGCGATGGTGCACAATGGGATACCTATTTCCTGAAAATGGATCAGGTGAAATTTAAAGCAAAAGTAGTTCCCGGTGATACCATGCTGTTGAAAATGGAATTGGTAGAACCCATCCGAAGGGGGATAGTTAGAATGATGGGTACTATTTATGTTGGCAATAAACTGGTTTCAGAAGGTGAATTAACAGCTCAAATTGTAAAACGTCAATCCTAAATTATGCAAAGTTTCATCCACCCTGAAGCAAAGATTGGAAAGAATGTCAATGTCGAACCCTTCGCATATATAGATGCTCAGGTGGAAATAGGAGATGACTGCTGGATAGGGCCTCATGCAACCATTTTAAGAGGCACCAAAATTGGCAATGGCTGTAAAATATTTCCAGGTGCCGTAGTTGGTACCGTACCACAGGATTTAAAGTATGCCGGTGAAGAATCTGTTCTGATAATAGAGGATAATGTAACAGTCAGGGAGTGCTGCACACTCAATCGTGGCACAAAGGCCAGTATGTTGACAAAAGTTGGGTCAGGTACTTTACTCATGGCCTATGTACACGTGGCCCACGACTGCATTATAGGTAAAAATTGCATTCTAGCCAATAGTGTAAACCTCGCAGGTCATATTGAAATAGGAGACCACGTCATCCTCGGCGGTGTATCAGCAGTGCATCAGTTTGTTAAAATCGGACATCATACCATCATTGGAGGTGGTTCATTGGTACGAAAAGATGTTCCTCCTTTCATCAAAGCCGCCAGAGATCCACTTTCATATGCAGGGGTAAATACAGTAGGGCTTTCGCGAAGAGGCTTTACAAAGGAAGATATTGACCATATTCATGAAATATACAGGTTGCTTTTTGTAAAACATGACAATATCCGAAAAGCAACAGATGATATTGAAACCACCATTCCGTATTCTCCTTATAAAGAAACAATCCTTGACTTTGTGAGAAATGCAGAACGGGGCCTGATGAAAGGCTATCGGAATTAATTATGGACATTACTATAGAAAATTTATCAAAAAGATATGGATATCAATGGATTTTAAAAGATATCCACATGACATTGTCCATAAACCATATATATGGTGTTTCTGGTATCAACGGAAGTGGCAAGTCAACTTTTATTAAATTAATATCCGGCCATCTTCCCGCCTCCTCAGGCAAAATATACTATAATATTAATGGTAAAAATCTGCCTCCGTCTATATGGTATTCTGAACTTAGCATAGTAGCCCCATATACAGAACTTGTTCAGGAATTTACCATGCTTGAAATGTTCACTTTTCATAAAAAATTCAAAACATTCAGGGACGTCAATCTGAATTTCAAAAAATTTACTGAATTAATCAATTTGCCCGATCAAAAGGATAAGCCAATCAGGTTCTTTTCTTCCGGTATGAAGCAAAAGCTACAATTGGGACTGGCCATACTTACCTCCACAAAATTACTGCTTCTGGATGAACCTACTTCATTCCTGGACAGCTCCGGTAAAGCGTGGTTCGGTCAAATGCTTAAAGAAAATTCCCTTGATCGAATTATAATTATTGCATCCAATGACACTTTTGATCTATCATTCTGTGATTCGGTCATGCAAATTTCTGATTTTGTTTAATATTTATTGCTAATTAATTAAACAAAATCTGTTTTTTAGGGTTTAAATGTAAATATATATATTGCATGCAGGAATTTACATTAGACCATAAGACCACTACGTCAGAGTTTTCAGCAAGAAGTACTGAGGTTTCATTAAAAAATCATGACTGGCAGATATTTGAGGATCTTGGAGACAGTCATATAATGTCATCCCTGGACACACCATTAAGGCCGGATGCCTTTCTGCTTTCTGACGAAGAGAAAATCAGAATTATTGAAAAGCATTTCAGGGAAATTATGATAGCTCTGGGTCTTGACCTTCATGATGATAGCCTTAAAGGTACCCCCCATAGGGTAGCCAAAATGTATGTCAAAGAGGTCTTTAGCGGATTAAATCCTGAAAATAAGCCAAAAACAAAATTGTTTGAAAATAAATTCCAGTATAAAGAAATGCTGGTGGAAAAGGATATCACCTTTTTCTCTAATTGTGAGCACCATTTTGTCCCGATCCAGGGATTGGCTCATGTGGCTTATATTTCCAATGGAAAAGTCATCGGCTTGTCAAAACTAAACAGAATTGTCCAGTACTACGCAAAAAGACCGCAGGTTCAGGAAAGACTTACCATGCAGATATCCGAAGAAATTAAAAAGGCCGTTGGTTCAAATGATGTTGCTGTAGTGATTGATGCCAAACACTTTTGTGTTTGTTCCAGAGGCATCCAGGATATCACCAGCAGTACTATTACCTCTGCATTTAGCGGAGCCTTCCAGGATGAGAGAGTCCGAAACGAATTTCTCGGCTATTTACCAACAGGCAAAAGGTAATTTATCTTGGCAGTGATATCTTCCCAAAACTCAATACCGGAAACGATCTGAGAAGTGGCTCGGACTTAAAATTTTTTCCTGACATAGTGTGATTTGCGATTGCAGCAAATAAAAATGCTTCCTTATTATCAGGTGTAATCCCAAGCTTTTCAATAGAATTGAAGTTGTATCCTGGCATAGATTTTATCAGGCATTCAATCAAAAACTTGTTATGAAATCCTCCCCCGCTCATATATATTTCTGCTCCAGGTGATTTCATCGCATGTATACCCTGCTTAATGGATTCCATAGTTAAGGCCGATAATGTGGACATCATATCTTCATGGGTATATTTTGTATTGTTTTCAGATATGATATTACTTTCAATAAACTGAAGATTAAATGTCTCAGGACCCGTAGATACAGGATACTGCTGATTAAAAAACGGATGGGAAAGCCATTGATACAACAAATCCGGAATAATATTGCCGCTGGAGGCAATAGTGCCATCCTGATCATAAGGTATTCCAAAATGTTTCTGACAGTATTGATCTAACAAAGTATTTCCCGGCCCTGTGTCTGTTACCATTAATGTTCGGTCAGACAATCGCGGTGGCAGATAGGTAAAATTGGCAATACCTCCGATATTGAGCAAAAAACGAGGTTTTACGTCATCCCTGAAAAACAGTACATCACCATAAGCCGCCAGGGGAGCTCCTTCACCACCGGCTGCTATGTGTTTTTGTCTGAAATCACTCAAAGTTACAACCCCTGTCCTGACCGCAATTACATCGCCGTCTCCAATCTGTAGTGTTCCGCATCGAAAATCAGGAAATGTATTCATAAATGGTGGAACGTGCATAACAGTTTGTCCATGGCTCGCTATAAAATGAATGTCTGATGGAGATACATTCCACAATTCAAAAGATTCAAGAATCATTGCAGCGTGCAACTCGCCAATCCATTGATTTAATAGTACAAGTTCAGGGAAATGCACATATTCCTTTGCAAAAATAGACTGAATTTTCTCTTTCTGATCGGATGTGTACGAAACGGTTCGAAATTCCTTTACTTCAAATTCCAATCTTTCGCCGTATTCTCTGAAAGTGCAACAAATAATATCGAGACCATCCATTGAGGTGCCGGACATTAAACCAATACACGTTCTTTCTTTAAGCTGATTGATGTGATATAAATCTGCAATCTGATTCACAATATTCTTCTAAATTTAAATTTTTAAAAATGAATAATAAAAGTAAAAAACCTGATGCGAAAATAAGTGTTACAGTATTTTTTTTGTATTTTGTTTCAAATAATATTTAATATGCATAACCTTAAATTTCATAAAATCATTTCCTGGGTCCTGCCTTTGATGCTGTTTGTAGGATGTATCAAGGAGGATGTAAATTCTGATACAGGAAATAATCAGGATGAATACAAAACCAGCCTTCCGGTGATTATGATTCATGGTGCACTGGCTTCGGGAGACACTTATGCCAGGCCGACAATGCTTCTGACTTCAAATAATTATCCTGAAACTTTATTATTTGCTTTTGACTGGAACAGCCTGGGTGGCGCGAACGCAGAAGCACAAACCAGCCTTGATGCTTTTATTGACATAATATTGACTCAGACTGGAAAAGAAAAGTGCATTTTAATAGGACACTCAGCTGGTGGAGGCCTGGGGTATTCGTATTGTACTGATACAAAAAGAGCTTCAAAAGTTTCAAAATATATCCATATAGGTAGTAATCCACAAAGCAAACCGGCAGGTCCCAATGGAGAAATACCTACACTTAATATTTATTCAAAGGGAGATAAAATAGTACAGGGCGCAGACATTCCAGGAGCAACCAATACCATATTTGAAACCTTGGATCATTATCAGGTGGCTACGTCGACAGAAAGTTTTGAAGCCATATATAAGTTTATTAAAGATGGTAAAAATCCTTTAACAAAAACAATTAAGACGGAAAATCAAATAAAGATCAAAGGAAAGGTTGTTACATTGGGTGAAAACAAACCGGATACTAAAGTAAAAGTAGACATGTACTATGTCAATCCCGCTACGGGGGAGCGTAAGGGCAATCCGATACACACTTTTAGCCCAGATAGCGAAGGGAATTTCGGTCCACTTTCCTTCCTTCCCAATGAATATACTGAATTTGAAATTTCATCCTCAGAGCAGGGATTTAGAACCCTGCATTACTACAGAGAATCTTTTACAAGATCAAACAACTTTGTATACCTCAGAACTTTTCCCCCTGCATCCAGTCTTGCAGGTATATTGCTAAGCAGCCTGCCAAAATCGGATCTCCAATCCGTTGTTGCTGTATTTACAGCCAATCAGGCTGTCATAAACCAAAGGGATCAATTATTTGTCCAAAACAAGGAATTGTCTAACAGCACTTTATGCGCTCCTTCCAACTCAACTATCGCCATGTTTTTATATGACAATGGCGATAAATCAAGCAGTGGAAGTCCACATGCTACATTCAGTTTCATCCCCTTTCTGAAAGGAGCAGACATTTTCTTTCCTACAGAACAGCCTGCTCCAATTGAAATCAGTTTCAATAGCAGGAAAATGAATGTAAAAAATTATAAATCTGAGTCTGAAGGCGTAATTATCGCTGTATTTGACTAATGCTTTTGGGAGAAATCTGGAATAAATTAGTAGCTGATCTCGACAAAATTAGCTGGCAAGAATGGCTGAGTACTATTTCGCAGATTATAAGTGTATGGTATGCAAGGATAAATAATATTCTGGTTTATCCGACAGGCATTGCAGGCGTACTCCTGGCATCATGGGTTTATTTATTTCTGACCTCCCCGCCTTTATACGCAGAAGGTGTTTTGAATATCTATTATTTTTGCGTTAGTCTCTATGGGTGGTATAACTGGAAACAAAAAAATGAAAACGATGCCTTGGTTTATCCGATTACATGGTGCACATTCAGGGAAAGAATAAATGGGTTAGGTATATTACTTACTTCCTGGTTTTTGATATCCTGGTTTTTAATTTACTACACTGATTCCGATACTCCAATTCCTGATGCCCTTGTCTCCTCAAGTGCCATTACAGCTATGTACTGGATGGCTAAAAGAAAAATTGACAATTGGCTGGCATGGATATTCTCAGATATCATTGCTATCCCGCTTAACTATAGTAAAGAACTGCTGCTTTTTAGCCTGATGTATTTCGTGTTTTTATTTCTTGCCTGGTCAGGATTTGTAAACTGGAAGGAAAAATATAACTCACGGGCATAAAAAAAGGGAGCAAACTCCCTTTAATTATTTCTGTAACTATTATTTCACTGAAAACTATTACTTTTTCTTACCCTTTTCAGCTTTTGCTTCTGCAGCTGCTGCAGCCTTAAGTGCTCTTGGAATTTCAATTAATGCTACAGGGGTACTTGGATTGTTGACTATTTCAACACCCGGAGGGATAATGATGTCTCTAACTCTAAGAGACTGACCCAGGTCCAATGACGAAATATCGGCTTTCAATTCATCTACGATGGCCTCTGGTGTTGTTTTAATTTTAATTTTACGAACCTGCTGTATGAGTTTACCTCCTACTTTCACACCAGGCGATGCTCCTTTAAATCTCAAAGGAACCTCTACTTTAATCGGTGTTTTATCCAGCAATCGCAAAAAGTCAATATGAATCACCTCATTGGTTACAGGATGAAACTGAACCTGCTTTAAAATAGCCCTGTATTGCTTGCCATCAATATCCAATGAAGCCAGTTTAAAATCAGGCGTATAAATGAGATGCTTCACTGAAGCAGGGGTAACATTAAAATGTATAACTTCATTACCACCATAAATTACTGCAGGAATGTTTCCATTTTTACGATCGTTGTTTGATCCTTTTTTACCTACTTCAGTTCTTTTTGTTCCTTGAATGTCTACTGTAACCATGATTAATTTAATCTAAATTAAAAAGAAGCGCAAAATTACAAAAATAATTGATTATCTGCACAAAAATCAACACATAATTTGAGATAGCCGGTCATTAATAAACTCACCGGACTATCTCAAAAGATTATTATTCTCCAACCTGAACCTCCAGATCTCTGAATGATCTCAAACCGGTTCCGGCAGGAATATTTTTACCAACTATTACATTTTCCTTCAATCCGCTTAGCGTATCTTTTTTGGCGGCAATAGCTGCAGTGCTCAACACTTTGGTAGTCTCCTGGAAGGATGCCGCCGAAATCCAGCTTTCAACACCTAGAGAAGCTCTGGTAATACCCTGTAACAAAATGGTTGATGTTGCCGGTATAGCATCGCGTACTTCCACGATTTTTTTATCGTTTCGTTTCAACAGTGAATTTTCCTCTCTCAGTTGTCTGATTGATACGATTTGGCCTGCTTTCAATGAAGTACTATCGCCAGGATCAGCAACAACTTTTTTGTCATAAATCCAATCGTTTTGCTCATTGAACTCATGTCTGTCGACAGCTTCACCTTCAAGGAACGTTGTATCACCCGGATCTAGAATTTCGACCCGGCGCATCATTTGTCTGACAATAACCTCAATGTGCTTGTCATTGATGGCAATACCCTGAGACCGGTATACTTCCTGAACTCCATTCACCATATAAGATTGTACTGCAAAAGGTCCTTTTACATTTAAAATATCCAGAGGAGCAACTGCACCATCCGTCATTTGGCTGCCTGCCCTTACAAAGTCTCCTTCCTGAACGAGTAAGTGCTTGGATAAACCAATCAGATATTTTCTTCGCTGACCTGTTTTTTCATCATCAACAAAAATCTCTCTGTTACCCCGTTTAATCTTTCCATAAGTTACTATACCATCAATTTCTGCAGTTACTGCTGGATTGGATGGATTTCTGGCTTCAAAAAGTTCTGTCACCCTCGGAAGACCTCCGGTAATATCCTGGATTTTACCCAGATTTCTAGGAATTTTCACTATTTTCTGACCCGGCGTTATCTCAGCATTATCTTCAATAGAGATGTATGCTCCTACCGGAAGGTTGTAGGTTTTTAAATCCTCGCCAGATGGAGAAATTATTTTGATTACCGGAATCTTTTTCTTATTCTTGGATTCAATTATTACTTTTTCTGCATATCCGGTCTGGTCATCCCTTTCAATTCTATAGGTAACTCCCTCTTCGATATCCTCAAATTTAGCAATACCACCAAATTCGGAAATGATAAGGTTATTGAATGGATCCCACGAGCAGATAGCCTGTCCCTTTTCCACTTTTTGCTTGTCTTTTACCAAAAGTGTTGATCCATAAGGAATAAAATATGAATTGTATACTTTCTTGGATTCAGGATCCATCACACGGATTTCACCGGATCTTGACAATACAATATTATTTTGCATACCCTCTTCAATCTGGGTAGTAACCTTTATATTATCGAACTCAATGACTCCATCAAACTTGGAAACTATTTCCGATTCGGTCTTGGAGACAGATGCAATACCACCCACGTGGAATGTTCTTAGGGTAAGCTGAGTTCCAGGTTCACCAATACTCTGAGCCGCGATTATACCAACTGCGTCACCTTTTTCGACAATTCTTCCTGTAGCGAGATTTTTACCATAACACTTCGCGCATACTCCTACTTTTGTCTCACAGGTTAATACGGATCTAATGGTTACGCTTTCAATACCTGCCTGTTCAATTTGCTCAGCAATTTTTGGACTAATGTATTCTCCCGCTCCTACGATTAAAGCATCGGAAACAGGGTGTGTAACATCATACAGGGAGAATCTGCCATTGATACGGGAAGCTAAAGTTTCTATAACATTTTCATTATCCTTTAATGCTTCTGTTTCAATTCCTCTTAATGTATTACAATCCTCTTCAGTGATAATAACATCCTGAGCGACGTCGACAAGTCTTCTTGTAAGATAACCAGCATCTGCTGTCTTCAAAGCCGTATCGGCAAGACCTTTTCGAGCTCCGTGAGTAGAGATAAAGTACTCCAAAACGGACAATCCTTCCAAAAAGTTGGCAAGAATTGGGTTTTCAATGATTGCTCCGCCAGTATCACCTGATTTTCTTGGTTTAGCCATAAGGCCCCTTAAACCACAAAGCTGCTTAATCTGCTGTTTACTACCCCTCGCTCCTGAATCAAGCATCATAAACACAGAATTGAATCCTTGTTTATGCTGTGAAATTTCACGCATAAGATTATCCGTGATTTTATTATCGGCAAATGTCCATTTATCAATGACCTGGTTATAACGCTCGTTAGGAGTTATCAATCCCATGTTATAATTTTCCCAAACCTCATCTACTTCAGCTTGAGCATCAAGAAGCGTTTGCTCCTTGATAGACGGCGTAATCAGGTCACCCAGGTTGAATGACAATCCACCTTTATATGCCCAGAAAAATCCTAATTCTTTAATCTTATCAAGAAATGCAGCTGTTTGTGTAAAATCAGTTCTGTTGATAATGTCACTGATAATTTTTTTCAAACTCTTTTTGGTCATCAGCTGATTGATAAACGGAACTGTTTTGGGAACCGCCTGATTGAAGATGACTCTTCCTACAGTAGTCTCTATAAGTTTAGTTACAAGATTACCCTGTTCATCCTCACCTCTGCCTTTAACTTTGATTATCGCGTGAAGATCTACCTGACCTTCATTGAAGGCTATTACCACTTCTTCATCAGAGTAAAAAGTTCTTCCTTCACCTTTTACCTTACTTTCTCCTACCGTTTTTCTGGGCTTCGTCAGGTAATACAATCCTAAAACCATATCCTGCGATGGCAGTGTCACTGGCGATCCATCCTGAGGGTTGAGCATATTGTGTGAAGAAAGCATAAGAATCTGTGCTTCCAGAATAGCCGCATGGCCGAGTGGTACGTGTACCGCCATCTGGTCACCGTCAAAATCGGCGTTGAAGGCACCGCAAACAAGTGGGTGAAGCTGAATCGCCTTCCCTTCTACCAGCCTCGGCTGAAATGCCTGTATAGACAATCTGTGAAGTGTAGGAGCCCTGTTAAGTAACACAGGATGTCCTTTCAATATGTTTTCAAGAATTTCCCAGATTACGGAATCTTTTCTGTCAACAAGTTTTTTAGCTGATTTAACAGTTTTGACTATACCCCTTTCTATCAGCTTTCTTATAATGAATGGCTTGAATAGTTCTGCCGCCATTGCTTTAGGGATACCGCATTCATGCAAAAATAATGTCGGACCTACAACTATAACAGAACGACCAGAATAGTCGACCCTCTTTCCAAGTAGATTCTGACGGAACCTACCCTGCTTACCTTTAAGCACATCACTTAAAGATTTGAGTGATCTTCCGCCTTCTGCCTTAACGGCGTTTGATTTTCTGGAGTTGTCAAAAAGGGAGTCAACCGCTTCCTGCAGCATTCTCTTCTCATTACGCAGAATAACTTCAGGTGCTTTTATTTCCAATAATCTCTTCAACCTGTTATTTCTGATAATAACTCGTCGGTATAGGTCGTTCAGATCCGAGCTCGCAAATCGTCCACCATCAAGAGGGACAAGAGGTCTTAACTCAGGTGGTGTTACAGGAAGATATTGGATAATTGTCCATTCCGGACGATTGTCCGTTTCCTTAACTCCGTCTCTAAAGGCTTCCACAACCCTTAGTCTCTTAAGTGCTTCGGATTTTCTCTGCTGTGAAGTCTCATTGGCAGCCTGATGTCTCAGCTCAAATGACAATTCGTCCAAATCAATTCTTTCCAGAAGTTCTTTGATAGCTTCTGCGCCCATCTTGGCAATAAACTTATTAGGATCTGAATCATCAAGCTGTTGATTGTCTTTTGGCAAAGTATCAAGTACATCAAAGTACTCTTCTTCTGTAAGCAAATCGTGCTTATTGATCTCTCCTTCCTTTAATCCCGGCTGTACCACAACATATCGCTCATAATAGATAATTGATTCCAGTTTTTTGGAAGAATATCCTAAAAGATAACCTATTTTATTAGGCAGTGATTTAAAAAACCAGATATGAACTACAGGAACTACAAGTTTAATGTGTCCCATGCGCTCTCTTCGAACTTTTTTCTCTGTCACTTCAACACCGCAACGATCACAAACTATCCCTTTATAACGAATTCGCTTGTATTTACCGCAAAAACACTCATAATCCTTGACTGGTCCAAAAATTCTTTCACAAAATAAACCATCTCTTTCCGGCTTATATGACCTGTAATTTATGGTTTCGGGCTTCAAAACCTCACCAAAAGATCTCTCGAGTATTTCGTCGGGAGAACTAAGGCTAATGGTGATGGATTCAAATCCTTTGGTTGGTTTTATACTTTTCTTTTTAAGCATATATTTTGATTCTGAATCATTTGTTAATTAAAGTGCTTAGTCAAATTTAATATCCAGCGCAAGACCACGCAATTCATGTACGAGTACATTGAAAGATTCCGGAATATTGGAATCCGGGATATTGTCGCCTTTTACTATGGCTTCATAAGCTTTAGCTCTACCTATAATATCATCAGATTTTATGGTCAGTAATTCGCGCAGGATATTGGCAGCACCATAGGCTTCAAGGGCCCAAACTTCCATTTCTCCAAATCGCTGACCTCCAAACTGAGCCTTACCTCCGAGAGGCTGTTGAGTAATAAGTGAGTAAGGTCCGATAGATCGGGCATGCATTTTATCGTCAACCATGTGCGACAACTTGAGCATATATATAACCCCAACGGTCGCCTGTTGGTGAAACCTGTCTCCTGTTTCACCATCAAACAAATATGTTTGACCAAGTGATGGTAAGTCAGCTTTAGTAATGTATGTGTCAATCTCTTCGAGACTGGCACCATCAAATATCGGTGTTGCAAATTTGACTCCCATTTTCTTGCCTGCCCATCCAAGTACTGTTTCGAATATCTGACCAAGGTTCATCCTTGATGGTACACCCAAAGGATTCAATACAATATCTACAGGAGTGCCATCTTCCAAAAACGGCATATCTTCCTCTCTTACAATTCTTGATACGATACCTTTATTACCATGTCTTCCTGCAAGCTTGTCACCTACTTTAAGTTTTCGCTTTTTAGCCAGATAGACCTTAGCCAACTTTAATACTCCGGCAGGTAATTCGTCCCCAATGCTAATATTAAACTTCTCTCTCTTATACCTTCCAAGCTCCTCATTTACTTTAATATTAAAATTGTGAAGCATTCTGGCGAGAAGCTCGTTTAAAGACGCATCTTTAGTCCAGTTAGAATAATCTACCTGACTGAAATCAAGGTCTTTAAGTACCTTAACAGAAAACTTGGTTCCTTTAGGTACCAGTTCTTCATTGTAAATACTCTTGACACCTTCAGCGATCTTACCATCAAGCATTGTCATGAGCTTATCTATTAATATAGTTTTAAGCTCATTCATATTAACAGCATGGGTATCTTCGAGTTTGGACAGAAGTTCTTTCTCCTGAACCTTCTGGAATTTATCTTTCTTCGCCCTGGCAAAAAGTTGTTTATCTATGACAATACCCTGAGTGGATGGTGATGCCTTCAACGAAGCATCTTTCACATCACCGGCCTTGTCGCCGAATATTGCCCTCAATAATTTTTCTTCCGGCGTAGGATCTGATTCCCCTTTAGGCGTAATTTTACCAATAAGGATATCTCCTTCCTTAACCCATGCTCCAACGCGGATAATTCCGTTTTCATCCAGATCTTTTGTTGCCTCCTCACTGACATTTGGAATATCGTTGGTCAATTCTTCTTCTCCAAGTTTGGTATCCCTTACGTCAATTTCGTAACTTTCAATATGGATCGAAGTGAAAATATCTTCTTTTACTACCCTTTCTGAAAGAACGATAGCATCTTCAAAATTATAGCCTTTCCATGGCATAAATGCCACCATTAGGTTCTGACCGAGAGCGAGTTCTCCATTTTCAGTGGCATATCCTTCACAAAGGAGACTGCCTTTGGAAACCCTTTGGCCTTTTACTACGATTGGCTTGAGATTGATACATGAGCCCTGATTTGTTCTCATGAATTTTGCAAGCTTATATTTTTTAACATTATCTTCGAAGGAAATAAGTTGTTCCTCCTCCGATCTGTCATACCTGATCACAATTTCGTTGGCATCGACATATTCTACAATACCATCTCCTTCCGCATTTATAAGCATGTTTGAATCCTGAGCCACTTTTCCTTCAAGACCAGTACCAACTATTGGAGATTTTGGTCTTACCAGTGGCAAGGCCTGTCGTTGCATGTTTGACCCCATCAAAGCTCTGTTCGCATCATCATTTTCAAGGAACGGAATCAAGGATGCTGAAACTCCTACAATCTGATTTGGAGCAATGTCCATATATTCAAGCTCTTCTGGAGTAAGTACAGGAAATTCACCATGTTCTCTGGATTTTACCCTGTCGTTCAGGAAGGCCCCCTTTTCATTAACAGGAGCATTTGCCTGAGCAATTCTTCTGTAATCTTCAGCTTCTGCAGACAGGTACTGAATAGAACCACTGACATCTACCTTACCATCTGAAACTTTGCGGTATGGGGTTTCAAGAAATCCCATTTTATTCACCTTAGCATGTACACAAAGTGTGGAAATCAAACCAATATTTGGTCCTTCAGGTGTTTCAATGGTACACAATCTTCCATAGTGGGAGTAATGTACGTCACGCACCTCAAAACCTGCCCTTTCTCTGGAAAGGCCTCCAGGTCCGAGTGCTGAAATTCTACGCTTATGGGTTATTTCTGACAGTGGGTTGGTCTGATCGAGAAACTGCGAAAGCTGACTTGTGCCAAAGAAGGAATTAATTACAGACGAAAGAGTTCTCGCGTTGATCAGGTCAATTGGTGTAAATACTTCATTATCTCTGACATTCATTCGCTCTCTGATGGTACGTGTCATACGTGCCAGTCCTACACCAAACTGAGCATAAAGCTGTTCGCCAACCGTCCTTACCCTTCTATTGGCAAGGTGGTCAATATCATCTAATTCAGCCTTTTGATTAACAAGACTAACGAGATATCTGACAATTGAAATAATATCTTCCTTTGTTAAAACAAGTATATCCTTTGCAATATCAAGCTTTAACTTCCTGTTTATTTTGTATCTTCCGACTTCGCCTAAGTTGTAGCGCTTGTCAGAGAAAAATAATTTATCAATAATACCTCTTGCTGTTTCTTCATCGGGTGGATCTGTTCCACGCAGTTGACGGTAGATTTGAGCAACTGCCTCTATTTCTGAAGAGGCAGGGTCTTTTTGTAAAGTATTATAAATTATAGTGTAATCCTCCTCGAGGTCTTCCTTTTGAAGTACTATTACTTTTTCATCAGTTTCCTTGATTAGCTGAATATTTTCTTCATCAAGAATAACGTCCCTTTCGAGAATAATTTCATTTCGCTCTATGGTGACAACTTCTCCAGTATCTTCATCCACGAAATCTTCGGTCCATTTTCTCAAAACCCTTGCAGCGAGTTTCCTTCCGATGGCTTTCTTAAGGGACTTATCGTCTGTATTCATTTCTTCAGCAAGGCCAAATAAATTAAGGATATCTTTATCCGAGTCAAATCCAATGGCCCTTAGAAGTGTTGTTACAGGAAATTTCTTCTTTCTGTCAATGTACGCATACATCACAGAATTTATATCAGTTGCAAATTCCATCCAGGCTCCCTTAAAAGGTATAACTCTGGCAGAATAAATTTTAGTTCCGTTCGGGTGAAAGGTTTGGGAGAAGAACACCCCTGGTGATCTGTGTAATTGTGAAACAACTACCCTTTCCGCACCATTAATGAGAAATGTTCCCTTATTGGTCATATAGGGGATATTGCCCAGAAATACATCCTGAACAATCGTTTGAAAATCTACGTGCTCCTCATCATTACATGACAATCTGAGTTTTGCTTTGAGTGGAACACTATAAGTAAGACCTCTTTGCAAACACTCCTCAATAGAGTATCTTGGAGGATCCACAAAATAATCTAAAAATTCGAGTACGAAAATATTTCTTGAGTCAGTGATCGGGAAGTTCTCCTGAAAAACTTTAAATAATCCCTCATTACCTCTGTTTTCTGGTGTAGTTTCAAGCTGAAAGAACTCCTTGAAGGATTTGATCTGAATTTCGAGAAGGTCTGGATATTGGTTTTCCAGTTTAATTTTTCCAAAATTAATTCTTTGATTACCGGTTACATTCACCAATCCGTTTGCTGATGCCATCCTTTATATATTTTATATGACTTCGAAATAAATATCCCGAAGGTTGAAAAGTTCATTGAAAAGAGAAAAGAAAATGACAAGAGGCTTAACCGACAAGTGTCAGTTAAGCCAAATGTTATTTATTCAAAGACTTAATTCTGTAATCAAGTCCAACGGTATTTAGAATTACTTTAATTCTACTGATGCACCTGCCTCTTCCAAAGCAGCCTTCATAGACTCAGCTTCAGCTTTAGAAGCTCCACCTTTCAATAAGGAAGGTGCAGCATCAACCAAATCCTTAGCCTCTTTTAATCCAAGGTTTAACAATGTTTTTACTTCCTTCACAACTGCCAGCTTGTTGGCACCTGCAGAAGTTAAATGAACATCGAAATCAGTTTTTTCAGCTACTGCTTCACCACCGCCAGCACCACCAGCTGCTGGAGCTGCCACTGCTACAGCTGCTGCTGCAGGTTCGATACCGTATTCATCTTTTAAAATTTGAGCGAGTTCAGTTACTTCTTTAACTGTTAAGTTAACTAACTGCTCTGCGAATGCTTTTAAATCTGCCATTTTATCTGTTTTTAGATAATTTTTAAATAATAATTTTATAATGCGTTGTCTTGGAAGCCGTAACTATTACTGAGCTCTGTTTTCAAGGGTCTTAAGTATTCCCGCAAGTTTTCCACCACCGGAGTTAAGTGCAGAAACCACATTTTGTGCAGGAGACTGTAACAATCCGATAATTTCACCGATAAGCTCGTTTTTGGTTTTCAGTTTCAACAGGAATTCAAGCTGGTCATCACCAAAGTAAACATCAGCATCTATGTAAGCCGCTTTTAATGAGGGCTTATCATCTTTACCTCTAAATTCCTTGATAATTGTTGCAGGTAATTTACCGTTATCTGAAAACAATATGGTGCTTTGACCTTTAAATGCGCCAAAGATCTCTTTAAGATTTTTAGATTCATCCACCTGTTCCATCGCTTTGATGGCAAGGGTGTTTTTTACTACCTTGACATCAATGCCTTTTTCAAAACAAATTCTTCGTAGAGAATTTATTTTTTCAACAGTTAATGAAGAAGAATCTGTCACATAAAAGAAAGAATTATTCTCAAATTTTTCCTTTAGTTCGTTTATAAGTGTTCCTTTATCTGTTCGTGTCATGATCCGTGAATTTAGGCTGTTTTAATAGTTTTTGTATCGATAGCAATACCCGGACTCATCGTCGAAGCAACGCTGATACTTTTCATGTAGGTACCCTTCGCGGTGGATGGCTTCATCCTTTCCAAAGTAGTAATAAGTTCAGCCGCATTATCTGCAAGCTTCTCAGGACTAAAGGATACCCTGCCAATCGGAGAATGTATGATTCCATACTTATCTACCCTGAAAGATATTTTTCCTTCCTTCACATCTTTAACAGCATCACCAACATTTAGTGTTACTGTACCAGTTTTAGGGTTTGGCATTAAACCTCTAGGTCCTAATATTCTACCAATCTGACCTATTTTTGCCATTACACTTGGTACAGCTATAATCACGTCTACATCAGTCCATCCTTGTCCTATCTTAGTAATATACTCATCCAGACCTACATAGTCTGCACCTGCAGCTTTAGCTTCTGCTTCTTTGTCAGGCGTACATAAAACAAGAACTCTTTTAACTTTTCCGGTACCATGTGGAAGTGAAACTGTACCTCTGATAGCCTGATCGGCCTTTCTTGGATCTACACCAAGTCGAATATGTAAATCAACTGATGCATCAAATTTAGTGGTGTTAACCTCTTTAACAAGCGCCATCGCTTCACGCAAGCCATACTGTTTATTGCTATCTACTTTAGCATTGGCAGCTTGTCTTTTCTTACTAACTTTTGCCATTACAAAATATTTTAAGGTGCAAACGTTATTGATTTACAATAACTCCCTTGGTTAAAAAAATTAATTCTCTGAAGACCACGGAGCGTCACCTGTTACGGTGATTCCCATACTTCTTGCTGTTCCTGCAACCATCTTCATGGCAGAATCAAGCGTGAAGGCATTTAAGTCCTTCATCTTATTTTCTGCAATCCCCTTGATCTGATCCCAGCTTACACTGCCTACTTTATTTCGGTTAGGCTGTGCCGATCCGCTTTTGATCTTAGCAAGTTCCATAAGCTGTATAGCCGCAGGAGGAGTTTTGATTACGAAATCAAATGATTTGTCAGTGTACACAGTAATTACTACAGGTAGTAATTTACCTTGTGCATCCTGGGTTTCTGCATTAAATCTTTTGCAGAATTCCATGATGTTCAAACCCTTTGAACCCAAAGCAGGACCAACTGGCGGTGCCGGATTAGCCTGACCACCTTTTACCTGAAGCTTTACGTAAGTTTGAATTTCCTTTGCCATTATTAAATTTATTAATTGTACATTTTGGGATAAACCCTATTTTTTAAGATTGCTTTTCTACCTGCATGTAATTGAGCTCCACTTCCGTACCACGACCAAAAATCTTTACAATAACTTTCAACTTCTTTTTCTCTTCATTAACCTCCTTTACATCACCAACAAAATCATTGAAAGGACCATCGATTATCTTGATCGTTTCACCTACAATAAATGGCTCAATCATAGAAGCCGTTGTTTCCTGAGATTCATCAACTTTTCCAAGCATTCGGTTTGCCTCAGCCTGAGACATCGGAATGGGATTGTTTTTACCCAGAAAATGAATAACGTTTGTTACATTGGAAATCGCCTGAACCATCTCTGGAGTAAATTTTGTAGTTAATGCTTCTACAAGGATATAACCCGGGAGAATATTTCTTTCCAAAATAACTTTTTTGCCATTCCTGATTTTGTAAACTTTTTCGGAAGGCACCAGTATCTGAGTAACTACATCAGACCAGTTGTTCCTTTGAACCTCCAGTTCTATGCGTTCTTTGATACTTTTTTCTTTACCACTGACAACGCGCAGAGAATACCACTTTTTATCTTCAGACATCTGCGATTCTTTTTTTTAAAGACTATAAATACTTGTAGTCAGTGATTTTGATAGAAAATCGAACAATGAGATTACGATTGCTATGATGATGGCAGATACGATAACCAATCTGGTACTGCTAAACAAATCACTCCAGGTTGGCCATGTAACATGATGAATCAATTCATCGTAACTTTCTTTTAAATATAATCTGATGTTGTTCATTTTCTTTAGATTTTATTTGCAGGGGAGACAGGGCTCGAACCTGCGACCTACGGTTTTGGAGACCGCCACTCTACCAATTGAGCTACTCCCCTCCAGGAATTATAAATAAATGTGAAAAATTAAGCACTCTTTCGAATGCTTAATTTTCACATTTGGTTATATTTCAATATATGGATTAATCCAGAATTTCAGTAACCTGACCGGCACCTACCGTTCTACCACCTTCTCTGATAGCGAATCGAAGACCTTTCTCCATCGCAATCGGGCTGATCAGTTTAACCTCAAGTGATACGTTATCACCAGGCATAACCATCTCTACTCCTGCAGGTAGGTTTACGTCTCCTGTTACGTCTGTTGTTCTAAAGTAGAACTGAGGTCTGTAACCATTGAAGAATGGTGTATGTCTTCCTCCTTCGTCCTTACCAAGAACATAGATTTCACACTTGAAGTGAGCGTGCGGCTTAACAGAACTTGGCTTAATAATAACCATACCTCTTCTGATAGCATCTTTTTCAATACCTCTCAAAAGGATACCGGCATTATCTCCAGCTTCACCTCTTTCCAAAATTTTACGGAACATTTCAACTCCGGTAACTGTGGAAGTCAAAGGCTTTTCACCTGGCTTCATCATACCAACGATCTCAACCGGATCACCAGTATTGATAACACCTCTTTCAATTCTACCTGTTGCTACAGTACCTCTACCTGTGATAGAAAATACATCCTCAATAGGCATTAGGAAAGGCTTATCTACATCTCTTACAGGCTCTGGAATATCCTTATCCACAGCAGCCATAAGATCAAGAATTTGCTGTTTTGCGTTTGCATCTCCTTCCAATGCCTTCAATGCAGAACCCTTGATAATAGATGCGTTGTCTCCATCGAACTCATACTGATCAAGAAGTTCGCGAAGTTCCATCTCTACAAGTTCCAACATTTCAGGATCATCAACAAGATCCACTTTATTCATGAAAACAACAATTTTAGGTACACCTACCTGTCTTGCAAGAAGGATGTGCTCTCTTGTTTGTGGCATAGGACCGTCAGTCGCAGCACAAACGAGAATAGCTCCGTCCATCTGTGCAGCACCTGTTACCATGTTTTTAACATAGTCGGCGTGACCAGGACAATCTACGTGAGCATAGTGTCTGTTTTCAGTTTCGTACTCAACGTGTGCAGTATTAATGGTAATACCTCTTTCTTTTTCCTCAGGAGCAGCATCGATTGAATCATAATCTTTTCTCTCTGCAAATCCTTTTTCGGAAAGCACGTAAGTAATCGCTGCAGTAAGTGTTGTCTTACCGTGGTCAACGTGACCAATTGTTCCGATGTTTACGTGCGGTTTGGTTCTAACAAATGTTTCTTTAGCCATCAGTAAAAATTTTCTGATTTAAATGAATTAGTAATAAAAATACCACTGAGCCAATGAAGGGAATTGAACCCCCGACCCCTTCCTTACCATGGAAGTGCTCTACCCCTGAGCTACATTGGCTGCTAATTTTAATAGCTCCGGGCTTTAAAATTGGAGCGGAAGACGAGACTCGAACTCGCGACCCTCAGCTTGGAAGGCTGATGCTCTACCAACTGAGCTACTTCCGCATAACATACACAAAGAAACCGTGGGGATGATAGGATTCGAACCTATTCAGGCGTAGCCAACAGATTTACAGTCTGCCCCGTCTCTCCAACTTCGGCGCATCCCCTGATTACTTTAAAGAGCCAGTGGAGGGATTCGAACCCCCGACCCGCTGATTACAAATCAGCTGCTCTGGCCAACTGAGCTACACTGGCGGTTTGTGTCCAATTTTCAAATTGCCAAAGGAACTTTTTCCAAAAGCGCTGCAAAAATAACACTTTTTTGTGATATTCAAAATAATTTTTTACTTTTTTATTTTATAATGAAGCCGATTCCACCAAGTATACCGCTCTATTATACAAAGATTTATGATTTTGCAGGAATTGTTCACATCATAGCTTCAAACTACCTGTGTTCCTTACTCATATCATTTGATTTTTTCAACTGCCTTTTTAATGTTTCCAAAGCCACATCAAAAGCACTTTCAAATTTTTTATCTTTCTCGGCAACCAGCAGCGTTTGACCTGGAACAGCAACTTTAAGTTCCACGATTTTATCTTTAATCTGCCCTGTGTTTTCAAGTTTTAAAAACACCTGTATATCAAGCACTTTGGGATGAAACTTGTCCAGTTTATTGAGTTTTTCCTGTATATAATCTCTTAATTTGTGATCTGCACTGAAATGAATAGCCTGAAATGAAATTGGTAACATATCGCAATATTTTTAAATTAATAATTAAATTATTCACAATACAATTTAAACAATTTTTCATTACCCGAAGTTGCCGGTTGTTAAAAGTTTATTGTCACCACACATGCCTTTTATAGATGGTGAAAGTTTTAGTTCAATTTTCAGATTTCAATGATGTCTTCCTGATTTATCTTTTTACTGACTTTGGCAGAAAGTGGAGGTAAATTTTCACAGCTAAAACGATATGTCAAACCTCTACTTGCGGTTATCCGGTAAGCTTTGATCTTGGATGTGATTTGCCGTAGACGTCTTTTAATTTTGCAATAGAATTGTGCGTATAAACCTGAGTAGCTGCCAGACTTGAGTGGCCCAGTAATTCTTTTATGGCGTTTAAATCGGCGCCGGCATTGAGCATGTGGGTGGCAAAGCTATGTCTAAGCGTATGGGGACTTCGCTTTTGCATGGTAGTCAAGGCTGATAATCTGTCCCGAACTATCTGGTATATCAATTTATCGTAGACAGGTCTGCCTGTATGTGCAATAAAAACAAAATTATGCTGAATACCGCGTTCAGCCAATACCTCACTCCTCATCCGAAGATAATTTTGTAGGTGTATTAACCAGTCGTCAGTGACAGGTACGATCCTGACTTTATTGCCTTTACCTGTTACCCGAATCTCCCGTTTGTACATATCTGTATCAGCAATCTGCATGTTTCTCAACTCTGCCCGCCGAATACCAGTCGCATATAGCGTTTCGACAATAAATAAATCCCGAACCTGCTCAAATTCTCGGTTATTTTCCAATACTTCTTCTTCCAGCAATCGCTCAGCCTGTTGTTCCTGAACGAAAGCAGGCAGTCTTCTTGGCTTTTTCGGTGCCAGTACCTTAGACATGGGATTTATATCGAGCTGTTTTCTTTTTATCAGCCAGTGAAAAAAGGTTCTTAAAGCAGAAATTTTTCGATTAACACTAACTGGTGAAATACCCTCCCCCATCATATGTACTATCCACGTTCGTATTTGGGTGTGCTTTATGCGCTCAATTTCCTGGATATCCATTTGATTTTTCAGAAAAGCAGCAAACTGATGCAAATCATTTTCGTAAGATATGCACGTATGCGCTGCATATTTTTTCTCTACGCGCAGATACCCAATGAAATCCGTAACTTTTTCGACTATATACATAATTATCAAAAGAAAACAAGTTACAACTTATTTTAATATGTTTGATATTCAAAAAGAAAGAAAAGTCTAAAAAACTTATTTTTTGCGATATTTTGAAAAAAAATCTGCCTCCAGGAAACAGTCAAATCAATAATAGCACAATAAATAAAAACAGAAAATTAATTTCCGGCTTTTTTATGGTCCTCCAGAAACTTTGCCAGTCCTATGTCTGTAAGCGGATGATTCAAAAGTCCCAGAATGGACGATAATGGACAGGTAACTACATCTGCTCCGGCCTTGGCGGCCTGCACAATATGAAGTGGTGTGCGAATCGACGCAGCAAGAATCTCTGTCATATATCCCTGCATAGAATATATGGAAGCAATTTCTTCAATGAGTTTTATGCCATCCCAGGTAATATCATCTACCCTGCCCACAAATGGCGAAAGATAAGTAGCACCTGCCTTTGCAGCCAGAATAGCTTGACCCGAAGAGAAAACGAGGGTACAATTGGTCTTGATATCATGTTCCGTAAACCAAACTATAGCCTTTATACCATCTTTAGTCATAGGAACCTTGACAACAATATTGTCCGCTAATTCAGATAGTCTTTTTCCTTCTTCAATCATCTCAGTAAAAGATGTCGAAATAACTTCTGCGCTTACATCTCCGCCTTCTGCAATTTTACAAATTTTCACATAATGGTCACGGATGTTTTTTTCACCCGTAATACCCTCTTTTGCCATAAGTGACGGATTGGTGGTAACACCATCGAGAATACCCAGATCCATAGCTTCTTTAATCTGATCTATATTGGCAGTATCTAGAAAAAACTTCATCGATAAAAATTTGACTTAAAGAATAAGGCGAGAGAAAAAGAGGGACCACACCGAGCCGCTCAACCTCCTACCCTTGCTGTATTTCTACCCTGGGGGAGTTCAGAAGGAGCTGGCCGTATGGCCCTCCGGGTGCAAATATACCACATTTTTTTCAATTTTTGAGCTTAATATTAACAAAAGGACCTCTCAAGGCATCCTGATATTATAAAATACTGATATAGAATGGCTTTAATTTCTGCTTTCTTCATAAAAGCCAGCAGATATACTTGTAAAACTAAAATATCCTGCAATTATCAATTCATGTAGTTTTAGCAAATCTCCTTCAAAAAATCCTGCAGGTTTTTGTGATATTTCATTAAATGATACTTACCTCCATACCCCATCGGGACAGTATGATATACTTCCGTTTCTGCTCATAGAGCCGAAATATACTTCAACGCAGGGACATAGGAATTAAAGAAGTATCAACCGTTTTACTGGCATTAAAAATTTTCCGGATAATCAAAAGTGTTCCACGGAAAATAACGTGGTGGAGAGCAGGATATAACTACCTGTTCTTGCTTAACCGGGTGATAAAATGCCATAGAAACGCAATGCAGGGCAATGGACTGATCTGAAAGAGGGTATCCAGCGCCATACTTAAGATCCCCAATTATAGGACAACCTATCTTTGAAAGTTGGGCCCTGATCTGATGGGGTCTGCCTGTCAACGGACGCACCTCAAGCCACACCTTTCCATCGAGCTCTCCCTGAAGTGCATATTTTAGGATTGCTTCCTTGGTATCTTTTTTGGGAGAAGCAAATGCCTTGACTTTATTTTTTTCTTCTGACTTGGCGATATGGTGGACCAGCGTGCCTTCAAATTCTTCCGGGCGCGGATAAACTAGTGCGTAATATGTTTTTTCTATTTTACGCTCTTTCATCATTTCATTCATTCTGGTTAGCGCTTTGGATGTTCTTGCAAATAGCACTACCCCACTTACCGGCCGATCAATTCTGTGTATGACACCAAGAAATACATCTCCTGGCTTATTATACCTTTTTTTGATATAGTTTTTTACCCAGTCAGCGAGTGTATAATCACCTGTTTCATCGCTATGCACCAGTATTCCTGCAGGCTTACAGACTGCAATAAGATGATTGTCTTCAAAGACAACTTTAACATGTAAAAATCTATCGTTCAATATTGTATTTTATAAACCAACGCAAATGGGACTCATTAAGTTTTAGACATAAAAGCTATTTTGCTATTATTATCTGACAAATAGAAAGTACCTTGTACGTGTAAAGATAAAATAAACACCAACTTAATTAGTTACTTATCACACCCAAAGAGTGATAATATTTTATGAAAAGTATCAGCTAAAAACAAAAATAAAGTTAGTAAAAACATTAATACTATATTATTTACTTCATCAATATATAGAATAATATTTAGAATAATATTAATTATTTATACAAAATTGCAATCTGTATCATGCATATAATCAAAAATGGATCGAAATAACAAGATGTGATTAAAAGATATTACTGAATCTCATCAAAGTTCAAGGCTGCCCACCCAAAACTTGCCGTCATACCCTTCCCGCCAATGCCTGTCACTATCCTGATTCTCTGATCTATTTTACAATTGTAAATCCCGTTTGTTTCTTCCTGACTGTAAATACCAATCCAACTTTTTTGTACAGTATAATCAAGATCCATAATATCAGAAGCCAGTTTCAAAATATATCCATTAATATAATGATTAGTTTCATGATTCATTATTGCAGAGGGCAAATTTGGTAATCCATATTCATGACTATCTCCCAAAATGATGCTACCATCAATATTTTGCGAAAATAATATATGAATACCCAGAGAGTTAATTATATCTTCCTTTTGCTCAAGGGATTTTATATGCCAATAAGAAGGGCATTCCTGAAAACTTTCGTATCTCCTTATAGTGAGCCCTGTAAGGACTGACCCCCTAATGCTAATATTTTGCGGCACCAATTCCATCATTTGTAATTTGACTATACGAATATTTTCATTTTTAAAAAGCCATGGATAAAGGGTTTGATAATCATCACCTGTGCATACCAACAAATGGTTACCAAAGTATTTTTGACCAAAACTATCGAATGCAATAGCCTCATTATCATTTGCATATATATCAGAGATAAATGTATTAAATCTTACCTGAAGTCCATAATAATTAATCAAAAACTCAGTTATTAACCTTACGGTTGTAGCAGGATCAGCCTTAATTTCTTCAGGAAAATAAAGCCCTGAAGTACAATAGCCAGATCTTAATCCTGGGTAGTGTCGGTGACATTCCTTTTTGTCGAGAATTCTGGAAGAGTAGCCGTTGCTGGCGTTTATGACAGAAAGTTCATTCAGCAATGTATCTTCGTCTTCATTGGAAGCAATATAAATGGATCCTTCTCTTTTAATATTAATATTAAATTTTGACTGAATATCATTATATATTTCCATAGAAAGCAGACCATATTTTTGCCATTCTGTCCCAAAACCAGAAGGTACGATTTGACCAAAATTACGTATGCTTGCACCCAGTGCACGATCATTTTTTTCAAGCAATATAACACTTTTTCCAGCTTTCAAAGCATGGTATGCGTGCGATAAGCCTAAAATACCACCGCCAATTATTACAAAATCATACTTTTTCATGAATTGATTTTTATTGCATTTGTATATACATTTTACGTTCCTTTCTGTGTATCTCAGCCAAAACGAGAATCATTAAAAAAAATAAAAAGATACCACCCGAAATACAAAATATTGTATAAAAATCAATCCATGAATTATTATGCTGATTCTGAGATTTCCATATAATAATAATTACACTAAAGGCGTACCCAGCAGTATCTACCAAATACATAAGAAACCCTACGTTTGCTTTTATTTTAAACGCTGAAATAAGCCTATCGAAAAGCATTCCATTTAATAAAATATAGGGAATGAACAGACCGATACCTGAAATCATCATCCAGGATATTGGAGAAATTATATCACTTAAAAAACACAGGGTTGAGCCAACTAAACTAAGTATTCCAACGAATAACATCAAAAGCTGCATGTAGAGGGCCTTAAAATTATTGACAATCCTGTACAAAACCCCAAGGCATATTAAAACGAATATTGTAACTACCAATTCAGAAAGGGTGTATAACTTTGATGCTTTTGGAAAACCTAATTCATTCCATATTTCAATTCCAAAGTTATCTCTGATATCTCTTAATGCGGTAAGCACTATGTATGAGATAGATATAAGAAAAATAAGCCAACCATAGGTTAATAATACTTTCGTTCTATCAGATTTACACATATGTGTTCGTTCTTCGCGCTTTTTAATATCTTCAATTGTTGGATTAGGCAATAGCTCAAGCATCCAAATTGCAGCAAAACAAAGGGGAAGTGATATCAGACCAACAAAAACAGGCATGGCTGTTTCAGCTATACCTTGTGAAATCAACCAATTTCCTAAAGATTTTGCAATTCCTGAGGACAAAATAAAATTAGCACTAAGCATTATAGTTAGTATTTCAGTAATACTCCTGCCCTCGAGATACTGAAAAACAATTCCCCAAATTAAGCCTAATGGGAATGCACTCAAAGCCAGAAATATTCCACCAAGTGGATAAGGATATATACTAAATAATAGCAGGAAAAATTCAGAAATCAAGATACAACCTATGTAATAATAAACCCTTTGTCTTTGACGCATTTGCGAAATAATCTTTATCCCCATAAACTTTGAGGAAGCATACCCAATAATCTGTGAAATTACGAGTAAAGATTTATAGTCCATTCCAAAACCAGAATACTCTGAATACGTACCAGCAGTAAATGGTTTTCTGTACATATACATACCAAAATAAGATAAAAATGCAGCTGCACTCGCCCATAATGAAAAGATTAATGGATATTCTCCAAGCAGAGCTTTAATACGATTGCTCATTCTTCAGCTTCTATATTCAAATTCTGTATAATTGGAATTAATTCAAGGAGGTCATCAAGAACTATAAAAGGATCTGCTTTTAAAAGCATTTCGCGGGTATGCGCACCAGTTGTAATCCCAATACTACACCGCACTTTAGCATTTTTACCCTCTTCAATATCAATAACTGAATCGCCAATTTTTATACACTCTTTGGCAGAAATCCCAAACATACTTAACGCATAATTAATCATGTCAGGTGCTGGCCTTGGATGTGGAACCATATCTGCAGTGACAAGTAAATCAATTTGCTCCCCTGGAAGGAAATCAACTTTACATAGGATTTTTTTAGCTATCGAGTTATCATACCCTGTATTGAAAACAATTTTAATATTCTCGTTTCGTAAATATTCAATAAGAGTTACAGCGCTAGAATATAATGATATAGAATTTGTTTCGTAAGCTTCATTTAATAATTGTTTAAATGTATCAAAAACACTGAATATAAGATCATAGGATACAGTTTCCGGATGTATAGCTGTTATTACAGATCTTATAGCGTCTAATTTTTCTTTTCCTGCACAGTATTTTAATACTGTATCTAAGTTAGTGTTGAATTTATTTATCTCTAAAGCTTGCTGAATACATTTATATACAAGATTTTTTTCATCAATGGTTGTGCCGGCCATATCAAAAATAATCATTCGAATCATGATGTCTTATAATTAATAACTTCCAAATAAAAACAACCCTCGCACATGCAAGGGTTGTAAAAAATAGCCACAAGAATATAACTTTACTTTAAATACCACATTAGGGTATTGATATCATCGCCCCCTTGCCTTGCAACCGCCTCGGCCCGATTTTTCCCATTTAGTGCCTGTTCGCTAATAGGATAAATAAACCTTACAGGAATTAAATTATTATTCTGGTTTGAAACAGCAGGCTTCAATGTTGGAATACCTGTTCTTCTCCAGTCAAACCAAGCCTCCAAGCCTTGAAAGAAAAATGATATCCACTTTTGGAAACCAATTTTATTTAAATCAGCTTCTTTTACACCGGTAAGTTTAACCTCAGGCTTATCCAGGTAGCCTGCAGGTACTGAAAGGCTGTAAAATTCAAACGAAGATTCAATTCCCTTTGTAAATAAGGTGCTTGCATCTGCGCTGATCCAGCCCTTTGATGCTGCTTCAGCCAGTAAAAACTGAAGCTCAGCAAATGTCATAATCACGCCCTTTGCTATTTTTATTCCTTCAGCACTGATTGAGTTTTCATAGTACAATGCTCCAATCCTTGAATGATTCTGTTGACCTCCGGCATATGTTTGGGAGGCAACATCATCAAGGCCGTTAGGAATACCAATGTATGCAGGATTTGCGGTTCCCTCTGTTTCAGGTGTTGGCCTGAAAAACACAGGCATTCTTGGGTCGTCCAGCGTTTTCAACGTATCAAGCAGGGTCTTACTTGCTCTAAATTCATTAAAGGAACCACTTCTGTTCGAAAACTGCGGAAACTGATCCGGCGCTGCAGCAAGGTATGTGTAGACGCCATTATCACTGTTGGATGCCATAACCGGAAATTGGGTCGGATTTGAGAAGATTTCAGAAAGCTCAGCCGCAGGTGATTTTTTATTTGAAATTCGGATAAGGTACCTTACGCGCAATGAATTTGCCAATTTCCGCCATTTAGCCACATCTCCACCATAAATCAGGTCACCACCTACCTTACCCGCTGCAGATGAAAGCAATTGATTGGCCTCTTTCAAATCCTGCAATATGCCTGCGTAAACTGCTTCCTGGCTATCATATTTAGCGTAATAGATTCCACTTTTAGCCTTAATGGCCTCACTGTATGGAATATCGCCATAAGCATCGGTAATCAATGAAAACATCCATGCTCTCATTGTAAGGGCGACAGCCTTTGTACCGGAGTCTCCGGTTTCTTCAGCCAGTTCAATAATGTTTTGAATGTCTCTCAGCTTGTTGTAATTGGTATTCCAGATACCATTTATCTCACCCCACAGATACCTGTCCTCATTTACAAACTGATTTTTTGCTGTATGCTGAATGACGATATTACCAATACCCCATGCTTGTCCCAGCAGGTTGTTCATAACATCTCGCTGAATATCCGGTAAAAGCAACTGAGGGGTTACCTTAACGGGTGCATTATTGTTTGTATTGATTTCTTCAAAATCCTTTGTACACGAATTTGCAAATACGGTAAAAAGTACCGTACATATTATGATCATAAACTTATTCATGGTGCGATGCATTTTTTATTTTAATTAGAATTTTAATCCTACATTAATACCATAGCTTTTAGTAGAAGGTATGGCAACAGATTCTACTCCCGGAATGATGGTACCTCCTGAAGTTGAGGCAGTTTCCGGATCAACATGCGGAACTTCAGACCAAAGCATGAGGTTTCTGCCCACAAGTGATAGGGTAATATCCCTTACACCCGATTTTGCAATCAGTTTGTTAGGAATCGTGTAAGAAAGCTGTACTTCACGCAATTTTATAAAACTTGCATCATACATAACGCCTTCAACCAGTCTTCTGCCCAGTGTGTATGTTGTGTGCCACTCACGTGCAGAAAGTTTTACTGTGTTGGGCGAAAACTTACCATCTGCACCCAGAACAACTCCTTCTCCAATTACCCCGTTACCCGGCTTTGTCAGATCATATCCATCAGCACGCCCTTCAAGTGTTTCAATGATAATTCCTCCTTCACGACCAACTGTTTGCGTATGTGAATACATCTTACCACCCTGACGAGTATCAAACAATACGCTCAGTGATAGTCCCTTATAAGTAAATGTGTTTCGGATACCCGCAAGCCAATCCGGATTGTAATTGCCAAGTTTTATCCGCTCTGTTGTAGGGATAGGTTTTCCGTTTGAAGAATAAACAATCTGCCCAACGTACTGACCTGTTGGATCGTAATATTTGTTTGCTGGATCATCAGACACCCGTACATAACCGATTCCGTACATATCACCCATTCGCTCTCCAACTCTTGCCTCAACTGCAATATATCTGCTTGCCATTACGTAGCTTTTTATTTCCTGACCGGATACCGGATCGGTGTATAGCTCCTTCACAGAACTTCGGTTAGTCGACCAGTTTACATCAATGTCCCAGTTAAATCCACCTGCATTTTTAACAGGATTGATATGGAGCATCGCTTCAATACCCCTGTTTTGAATCAATCCTGCATTGATAATACGTGTATTGTATCCGGTAGTATTACTCAACTGAATGGGAAGAATCTGATTTCTTGAGTCTGAGTTATATACGGTAAGGTCCAGTCCAATCCGGTTATAGAAAAACTTAAGTTCTGTACCGAGTTCAATCGAAGAACTGATTTCAGGTTTCAGGTCTGCATTAGGCAAAGCAGCTGATTCTTCGAAGGTTGGCAGTCCATTGGCAGCCGTTTGAGCAGCATAGCTGGCCAAAAGCTGATACGGATCGGTATCATTTCCGACCTGAGCGTATCCAAGTCGCAATTTACCATAAGAAAATACTGCCTCATCCAGTTTAAGCCATTCGGAGAAAACAAAGCTTGAACTTGCACTATAATAAAGGTAGCTGTTATTATTTACAGGTAGTGAACTGGACCAGTCATTTCTCAGGGAAAGATCCAAAAACAGCATGTTTTTGAAACCTAAATTTGCAAAGGAATACAAACTGTTAATACGCTTTCTCGAATTGAAAGAAAAGGACTGAAGTGCCACTTTGCTGTTATTTAACGAATAAATACCAGGAACTGCCAGCTCAGGAGCGCTCACATCTGAAAGATTAAATCGCTGATCGAGCCTGTTACCCCCAAGCGAAACAGAATAGCTAAAATCACCGTCAAGCTGGGGACTATATGCCAAAAGGAAATCGCTGTTTCTTTCTTCAGAAAATATTTTTTCCTCTCTGTATGAACCCAGTTTGAATCTCTGTGTACTGTATGCTCTTCTTCTGGTTCTTAATTCATTATTTATATCTGTACCGCTTCTCAACACAAGTTTCAATGCAGGTGTAAACTGATATTGCAGTGATAAATTACCAAAAACTCTGTTAAGATCCTGGCTGTTTGTGTTTTCATACACATTAAAATAAGGGTTGTCGTGGTAATTGTAGTTGAAACCAAACTGATTCAAACCCACCCTTTCAGCCTGCCAGTAATTCCGTGAACCTTCGATACTCGTATTTCGTGGAAACCAGCAGTTAAACAAGTACATGATATTCTCGGTACCATAACTCAGGTTCGGCCTGTTAGCACTGAAGTTGTTTAAAATATTTACATTCATACGCACAGAAAACTTATCCGTGAGATTATAGCCCCCGTTAAAAGCTGTAGTGTATCTGTTCAGATCCGTATTCGGAACAATACCCGTCTGATTCAGCGATGTAAAAGAAACCCTGAAATCAGACTTATCATTACTACCTGCAATTGCAATATTGTTGGTGTAAGCCGCACCTTTTTCAAAAAAATTCTTGATATTGTCAGGTTGAGGAATAAAAGGCGTAGCACTGATATTGCCACGTTTTGCAAGCTGATCAGCAAGAGAAACAGGGCCGATTATAGTATAAAGGTTACCAACATCACCAGCTCTGAAACCATTCGCCGTAGGAGAATCATACTGTGCCAGTGCCTGCCCATTCATGGCAGGTCCCCAGCTTTCATCTACCCCATCACGCAATCCGCCACCATTACCATCTACAAAATTAAATTCACCATTTAATCCCTGGCCATAAACATTCTGATACTCAGGTAGACGAAGAGGATCTTCAAATGCGATTGTCGAGTTAATAGTAATACCCAGGCCTTTGTTTTTTGCACCTGTCTTTGTTTTAATTACAATAGCACCATTTGCAGCTCTCGAACCATACAAAGCTGTAGCGCTTGGTCCTTTAAGAACTGTCATAGTTTCAATATCGTCAGGATTAACCATACCTGCGCCATTTCCGTAGTCCGCCTCCTGGAAGCTTCGTCCGGAAGAACCGTTAAACTGATTGGTAATCGGAACACCATCAATGACAAAAAGAGGCTGGTTGTTGTTGATATTAAGGGATCTTTCACCCCGAATACTGATACGTGCTGAAGCACCAATCCCGCTGGGATTTCCAACTACAGTGACGCCGGCAACCTTACCTGCCAGCGAATTCAGCAGATTGGTTTCCCTTGCCTTTGTCAGATCATCTCCCTTTACTTCCTGAACGGCATAACCTAAGGCCTTTTTCTCTCGTTTTACACCCAAAGCTGTTATTGTCAATTCACTTAATCCTACAGCATCTTCCTCCATAATAACGTCAATGTTATTACGACCTTCCAGATTAAGGTTAATCGTATTGTAGCCTACATAAGAAATGATGATGGCAGCATTTGAATTTTTGATGTTAATTGAAAATTTTCCATCAAGATCTGTAATTGTTCCTCCGATCGAATTTTTTTCATTTACAGATGCTCCTATTAGAGGCTCTCCACTTTTACTTTTTACACTGCCTGATAATATTGTTTGTGCAGTTATTGACATACAATTAGTAAAAATTGCAAACCAAATAACTAACACTAAACAAATGTGATTTTTTAACGCCATATTTTTTTGTTTTAGTGAAAGAAAGTTCAAAAATGGCGAGAAGGTGTTAACAGAAAGTATTCTTTCTATTATAAGATTATCACGTAATTGTTAAGCGAATATTTCGAAAAAAAATTAATTAAAAATGAAGTGTAAAATTGCTACCGGATATATTACCTTACTTTAGAAAAAATGAAATAGGTACTCCCGTTTCTTTTCCTGGTAATGAATATTCTAAGCCAAAAAATGCAGCAATTGTAGCTGCAAATTGGTTTTGAAGAATTAGAGGTGTGTTTTGGCCTTCACCCAATGCCGGGGTATCAGGTCCCAGTACAGCAACCCAGATCTCATTTGAACCCTTAATTATATTACCATGAGACTTCCATTCTTCCTTCAGCAAATCACCTCTACCATGATCGGTAGTGATAAAAAATGTAGTATTACCTTTATATACAGGATCTGATTGGTAAAGATTCCATAAATCATGAATGAAGCCATCAGTTCTTTTTGTTGCATTCAGATAATGGTCATACCTTCCATCATGGGCAAAATCATCAGTTTCACCATATGAAATAAAGAGTACCTTTGGGTGCTTTTTCCGGATATATTCTTTTGCAAATTCATGTGTAAAAACATCCAGACGTACTGAACTCCAAGGGCTTGGCGTAACTTTCTGTAATTCGCTAAGGTAGTTTTCTTTTAATGTTAATTCATCTCCAATTGCCTCCATAAATCCTGCATTTACGGGAATGTTACTTCTTTTATCATTTATAATAAAAGGGAAAACATCCCATGAGCAGAAAGCAGCAACCCTACCCCTGTATTCAGGGAGATTATTGAGCCATTCAAGTACGGTAGTATTATGGTTATATATTTTATTGTTTGTGTTGATTGTAGGGTCCGAAAATCCTGTCAATATTTCGTTGTATCCGGGATATGAAAACCAGTGCCGATTGGTTACACTGGAAAAACTTTTCAGGGACCGGTTTCCAATCAGTTGACCCTTTACTGAAATACTATCCCAAAAAAATGGCATTAAATTCCTCCGGGCCTTTAGGGTGTCATCTTTTTTGTAAATTGCAGATATAGAAGGAATATCCTTTACGTATAACGAATTATTTATCAGACTGTCATCTGGTCCAAAAAATAGATCCTGCCACCTCAAACCATCTATAGTTATCAATACTAAGTTCTCTGTCTTTCTTATCTGACCTGAAAGTACTGAAGCAGAAAATAAATAAATTGTAAGTAAAGAAAATACACAATAAACTTTAGTTTTCATCTTTATTAAAAATATAATGATCAAGAATATCTCCACCAAGTCCCAATACTTTGCACTCCAAGTGAAATTTATGGAATTCTATATTGCAAAAATGATGTCGCTTAATAATTGTATCCATTTCAAATTCATCACTATTTACTATTGGTTCCAACTGTCCACCTGCACCACCAGTAACCAGGCACAATATATTTTTACCTGATATCTTTTTAACGACCCTTTCATAGTCATGAATATGTCCTCCAACAACTAAATCAAAATCAGATTCATTTATCGTTTTAGACAAAAAAGTACGAATAAATTGTTCACCGCTATAACCTTTCCATCCAGATCCGTAAGGCACCTGATGAATCAACAATACTTTCCATTCTGATTGCCGCCAAATCGGATCAGCAAATACTTTGTGTGCCCATTCAATTTGCTCAGTGTCTAAGCCAATCGGAAAATTACGATTAGGATCAAGAACCATAAAAGAGACGTTTTTAATAAAAAACCAATAGAATGGATTACTTCCATAATTCTTCATCAATGATAAAAAATGTGCTGGCTGCAAATCATCGTAAACACCGTCATAGTCATGGTTTCCAGGTATAAGCATAACAGGGCTATTACGTTTTAAAAGTGTGATATACTTGTGTAAGCTAGCCCAATCAGCAGGATTTATTCCATTTGAGACCAAATCTCCTACTCCAATTGAAAGGTTGACTTCTTTTTTCAACATTTCAGAGCAAAGTGCTGAAAAAACATCCCATCCACCTTGTGAATCCCCCCAAATATTTATACTTAATGGGAATGAATCAGATTTGTTTGCCTGATTAAGCAATGGGATTTCCATTTGCTTTAGGAGCTTATTTAAAGAAATTAAACTCGTATCCCGCCGATAAGATTGATTTGCTTCGGAACTATCTCTTAAAACTGTGAATTCAATTTTAATTAAACCTCCTCTTACCGCATTATTCAAAACACGGACAACAAGTTCAGAAGAATCAATATCTCCCGTGATACAAAATAATCCGTTTTTAGTTACCGGTATACGTATGCCGTTTTGCCAAACCTGAGCTCCATCATCTGCATGGATTTTTAGACATAAAGATTGAGGTAAAAATATTCTTTTTTGATACCACAAAACACGGTTTGGCAACATAACCTTGTGGGGTAATACTATTGATTCGGCATTCCTAAAGGTTGGTATAGTAGCAACATTCAATGTTTCTTTGGTTTCTCCCACAAAAAACTTCCATGTCCCTGAAAAATTCTGGCCTTTTGAAAAAGGGAGTATAGACACAGTTAAAATTAAAATATGTAAATGCTTTAATAGTAATTGATTCATCTTATCTTTTTTGAAACAATGCACACTTCCTTACTAAATCAGATAATATATCACAAGACAAAAATAAAATATCGACAAAGATCAAACACATTCATAAATAGTAGCCAAACAAGACGTTAAGTATAGATTATTTTATTGTAACCTAATTGTCCATCTTCAAATGATGCAATACTTTAAGCCAAATTTTAAACAAGGATTTACAGGAATTCCAATATTTTTTTTACACCAATAAACGTAAAATTAATGTCCAGTTTACATTAACATAAAATATGAATAATATTGGTAACAGATATTTGCAAGCTATCAACTTAAAGGAAATGTCTTTAGTAAGTCCGGAAGAATTAATAAATATGTTAAATAAAAATGGGTTAGGGTTGGTTGCTAAACCACTCACCCATAAATTAATGCAAGTCCTACATTTAAATGAATTAAATGCTTTATACGAGAAGTTCAAACACCTTCAGGCAAAAGAATTTATAGATGCAGTACTAAGTGATTTGAATATATCATATGAAGTATCTTTTGATTCAAAATCAGAGGTTTCTAACCTAGGGCAATGTATTTATATAGCCAATCACCCATTGGGAGGAATAGATGGTTTAATTTTGCTTCGAATTTTACTGGAAAGTAAAGAAAATATTAACATATTAACGAATTTTCTTCTAAGCAGAATTGAACCGCTTACACCTTATTTTTTCTATGTCAATCCTTTTGAAAATAAAAAAGTAGCTTTTAGCAGTAGTAAAGGAATTAGAAATGCCTTTCTGCATCTTAAGAACAATGGAAGTCTGGCAATATTTCCTGCAGGACAGGTTTCTGCGTTCACCTTAAATAATGGAATCAAAATTCAGGACAAACAGTGGGAGATACCTACCATTAAATTTATTAAAAAAGTTGAATTGCCTGTTGTTCCAATTTATTTTCATGCGAAGAACAGTCCTACATTTTATGCTTTATCGACTTTGCATAGTAGCCTAAGAACAGCAGCTTTACCGGGTGAAATATTTAAAGCAAGAGATTCAAGAGTACTAGTTACGGTAGGGAAACCTATAAATAAAGAAGAAATACAAAATTCTCAAAATATATACCAACTCAGAGAGCTGCTGAGATCAAAGACTTACTCATTAGGAGATAGTTTAAAAAATAAAAAACTAAAAAAAAATCATACAAAGATTTTCGCCAAATCAATAATTCTACAGAAAAATCTCAAGAAAAATAAGATACTTCATTGTATTAATCGGCTGGAATTGTCAGGATTGCTTCTATTACAGTCTGGCGAATATAAGGTTTTTTGTGCAAGGCTTGGCAAACAAAATCCTGTAATGCTTGAAATAGGAAGATTAAGAGAAATCACGTTTCAAAGTATTGGTGAAGGAACAAACAAGTTATTGGATATTGATAAATATGATGGTTACTACCATCAATTGATTCTATGGCATATTCCAACACAGTCGATTGCTGGAGCCTACAGGCTTGGAATAGGCAAAGAAATATGGAAGACTTATGGAATTAATGGCTTTTACCTTTCCAGTCTCTATGAATTTTATGAACCGGCACAGATACTATTAAAAAATGGGATAGAATTAGGAAGAGCTTTTGTTACTTCCGAGTTCCAAGCTAAACCCCTGCCACTTCTCCTTATGTGGAAAGGAATTATGACATTTATAAAGAAAAACAATGATATTAAATTTATTGTTGGAGCTGTTAGTATTAGCAATGAATTTAAAAGTGAAAGCAAAAAGCTAATTATTGACTATTTAAATGAATTTCACTTAGACGAGGAACTAAGTCCATATGTGACCGCTCATTTCCCGTATAATAATAATTCAAAAAATAAAAATACTACACATATTAAAAGCATAAGCCAGTTGGAAAATTATGTTAAAATTATTGAAAATGAGAAAAAAAGAATGCCAATACTCATTAAAAAATATGTGATGATAAATGCAAAATTCATTGGATTTAATGTAGACCCATCCTTTAACAATTCCATTGATGGTCTTATGTATGTCCCCTACTCTAAAATTGACAATCCAATTCTTTACAGGTAAACAGGTTGCTTAACACTTTTTTTTAATTCTAATCATGGCTTTCTTAACATTCATTTAAAAAAAATACATCAGAGCCTTAATGAAGAATAACCTTAATTACATCTCAGACTAGTTACTTTTGTTAGAAAAAAATGAAGATTGCTTTTCTGTATACAACATCCGAATTAACACCCTGGAAGGAGAATGTTAATAAAAAGACCTTGCACTTTCTACAAAATAATCTCCATCCAGGATATTCATCAGAAATTGTGCTATTTCAAGGATTCAATCAGAAAATGGTACAAAAATTAAAACAATTTGACCTAGTATACAACTTAAGCTACGGTTTCAAAAATGCAGATCAGGTTGATGTGGTATTGTGGCTTGAAGCAAATACAATAAAACACACAACATCGGACTCGTATGGAATGAAAATCGCTCAAGATAAGGCTATCCTTCCTTATATTTGTGGCAAATACGGATTGTTTACTCCAAAAATTATTTCTGCAGCGGAAGAATTACAAAACGATGCCATTTATATTGCAAAACCAAGGACCGGAGCATGTCATAGGGGTATTCAAATAGGTAATGGCAGTTGGTTTCATGAAAAAGAATACATCAAAAGAAAGGATTACATAATACAACCCTACATTTACGGAAGGGAATTTTCTGTTGCCGTGATTCCAAGTTTAAATAATGACACTTACGAAACCTTACCACCTGTTGAAATAAGTCATGAGGAAAATTCAAAAATTTTTATTGCCGGACAGCAATATGGCAAAACGAGAAGAAATTTTGTTCCTGATATAAATTTAGAGCAAAATAACAATTTAGTAAATGACGCACTAACTTTACACTATAAAATGGGACTTAAAGGAGCATCCAGAACAGATTTTCGTATGGATGAAAATGGAAACGTGTTTGTACTTGATGTCAATGCTATGCCTAACATGGACCCAAAATTTTCACTTATGCCTGCAATTTGTAAATTCCACGGTATCACAATTTGTGATTTACTAAATAGAATTATTTATACAGCAACAAAACAGATTGTAGAGAACAAAAAATAATTAACATGTCATCACAAAGTATACATCCTAAGGGAGAGATTTCAGAGCGTTATTAAAGAGTTTCCAAAAAAAATAAAATAATTCAATAAAAACAAAAAAGCTTTGATAATCAATAAGTTATCAAAGCTTTTGTGACCCCAGGAGGATTCGAACCCCCAACCCTCAGAGCCGAAATCTGATATTCTATCCAGTTGAACTATGGAGCCTTTAAATCGGGCGCAAATGTACAAAAATATCCTGTTAATTACAAATAGTAAGAGGACTAAGTCTGTCACGGCTTGATACCAGAACTGGCAACTTCCGTATTTTCAGATTTTTTTGGCTTACTGCCTATTGAGGCAAGTTTGGCCTGCATCTGATCCCTATATGCAAAATAAGCAGGTAATTCTTCCTTGCTCATAGGATCTGCGGGAGGCATTTTGGCTGTCAGGTGATTGACCTGTCTTCCATTTTTCCAAAACCTGTAACATACGTGCGGACCCGTAGCAAGGCCCGTTGATCCCACATATCCAATGGTTTGCCCTTGAGAAACCCGGGTTCCAGGCCTTACTCCTTTAGCAAATCTTGACATATGCAGATACTGTGTTTCATACACCTTATCATGGCGTATTTTTACAAAGTTCCCGTTATTACTGGTGTAGGATGCTGCAATGACAACACCATCTGCCACAGACCTGATTGGTGTACCATGCGGAGCTGCATAGTCCGTACCCAGGTGAGGTATCCTTCTGCCCTTTATAGGGTGAAAGCGCCTTAAATTATACCTGGAAGAAATACGTGAAAACTTGACAGGGGATTTTAAAAATGATTTAGTGGCCGGTCTTCCTTCCTGATCATAGTAGCCGGTTTTGTCTTTTGTTGTGTATCTGATGGAATAATTTTCGCTCTGTGCATTCTTATACCATGCGGCGATCAATTTTCCCACACCAAAGGCCTCTCCTTCTATATACTTGTTTTCATATATCAGTTTGAACTCATCGCCTTTTTGCACGTGATAAAAATCTACAGAGGAAGAAAGTGCGTCTTCCATAAGGTCAATAATAGCAGGATTAACTTCCTGGGCATCAAGTGCCTGCCAAAGTGATGACTCTATTTTGCCATAGGCACTTTCTATCCTGACATCTACCGGTTTTTCTACCAGTCTGACATCACCATCTCCGCGCAAATCATAAAGCACATATTTTGATTTATCATGCTCATATACAATTGCAATTGGCTGTGAATCGCATTCGTTCTTTCTGATCACATGATAATTTTTCCCGGTCTGAATATTCCTTGGACTGAATACTTCAATAGCCTTATTTTCAAGAATTCTTATCATTTGACGGGTGAGACCCGCGGTGGCAAAAATTTCACCGAGTATCTGATTTTTTCTGATGATATTTGGTTCAACGTGTACTGTATCCAATGAAAAGCCAAAGACGACCGGCGCCGGGCATTTTTCTGTTTTATCTGCAAATGGAAGACTCAGAAAATTCAGGATCTGTGTTTTATTCTGGAAAAGAGCAAGTATACCAAAAGCAAGCAGGGCATACCAGCCATACACTAAAAATACTGCTCCAGACTTACCTTTTAAATCTTTAAAAAAACTAAACACGTATAAATTTTTATTGGGATTCAGTACAAAATTCGTGCCTTTAAAATGGTACGAATAAGGTTTTTGGAATTTGAACAAGAGTCCAATACGATATCCGTTTTCACTTGACGACGACGCAATTTATCATTCCTTTTCAGCAACGACAAATAAATTGTGTTAAAATTTGTGTTAAGTCTTTATTTTTTACAAATAAAAAAGAGTTCCGTGTTTTCTCTTGGACTTATAGAATTATAACACATTTCCATTTTTATAATATGCAATCTTTTGGAAAAAAGAGCGGTATATTCCTTTTTACTTCCACCGTAAGGAGGTCCGGGTTTGTCAAAATACCTGTTAAAAAGTAAACCTGCAAACAATCCGTTTTCCGAAAGTAAATCGTACATTTTGTCTACATACCCTGTTCTTTCAGAAGGATCAAGAGCACAAAAAAAAGTTTGCTCAAGAATTATATCGAATGTGCCTTGGATATTGAAAAAATCATCGCAAATAAAGGTAACCATGTCTGCATTACCCAGGTTTTCTGACATCCTTTCTATGGCTGTCTGTGAAATATCACAAACGGTTATATTTGAAAAACCGGATTCGCAAAGAAATTTTATATCAGGACTACACCCCGCCCCTGGTACCAGTATACTCAAGGACCTCTCCAGGTCCCTAACAAAATGAACCAATGGCGGAGAAGGCACATCAAGTGTCCATGGACTGTCATTTTGCAGGTATCGCAAATCCCAGTAAGATGCATTATCTTTTTTCAATCCAGCTGCGGTTTGAACAACTATTTTACTCTCTTGGCTTATTGACAAAAATGAGTTTACCACATTGTTCTTTCGGGGCTCTGGAATCCGGCTGAACCTTATATTTTCGTGCGGCCTTCATAAAGTTGATCAAACTCCTTCTGTCGCGAAGATTGGATTCTTCTTCTATTATCTCTGTATATGTAACGATACCTCCCCGATCTACACAGATTTTTACAGCAACTGTGCCGGCAAGTTTGGAAGCACTTGCCGCAGCCCGCGTATCCCGGTATATTACTTTTCTTCCAAAAACACCATCGCCGGAACCATCATATTCTCCTGTACCGCTTGATGAGTTGCCCATACCTTCATCTCCATCATTTCCCTTGGTTTTACCGTCTCCACTACCCTGATTGCCTTTACCCGTACCATTTCCGTCCTGTACGGATCCTTTTGTAGTAGAGGTGCCGCTTCCGTTGGCATTACTATTGGTGCCGGGTGATGTCGAAACAGGTGCAGGATTAGGGGCCGGAGGTGGTGCCGGAGTCGTTTTTTCAGGCTTTACAGGAGCAGGTTCTTCAGCCCTCGGTTTGAAAAAGTCTGGCACTTCAAATCTCCTTCGGGGTTCTTCTCTTACCTCTACCGGACTCTCCTCTTCTGAGGTCGTGGTAGTTGCAGCCACTGGTTCATTTGGCTGTGGCTGTTCCTGAACAGCTTCCTGCTGTGGGTTGGCAACCACATCATCCACTTTCTCGCTTTCCTGCGGCATAGGATCTTCACTTGCAGCTCTTTGTGCACCTTCATCATCATGTGCATAAGTACTCATGGAACTCTCCTCAAAAGTAAAGTCCACCTTTACAGCGTAGGGAGGTTTATCCTCCAAAGCCTCTTTATCTACCTGAGGTAAAACATAAATAAATGCAATAAGCAAAAGCAGCAAATGAACAGCAATTGAAATTCGCATACCATTTTTTCTGTTTTTTTCTTCAAGTGCCAAAGTACCGGACATATAAATAGCTTTAAGTTCTGTTCTTTTAGAATGACAACGAAAAATCAGTCATCTTATTGTTTTACAGGTTCAAAAATACATTAAATAATTTAATCATTTGTTATATTTTTTAATCACAATTACTTCGTTTTAGTGGGTAATTTTATTAAAACAGATTGAGTGCAATATTTTTTAATATTTTTTCAACCAAATCCAATCCGGGAGCGTTATAGAAACTGATATTATTTTTAATAAAATAAAAAGAACAAATAATGGCATTTCAATTTACAGATAATAACTTTGGCGATACGGCTCTCAAAGGGGGTGTTGCCGTAGTAGACTTCTGGGCAGAGTGGTGCGGACCCTGCAGACTTATTGGACCAATCATTGACGAGCTTTCAGCACAATATGATGGTAAAGCAATTATTGGCAAAGTAAACGTAGATGAAAATCCGGAAATATCCATGAAATATGGTATCAGAAGTATACCTACAATATTGATTTTGAAGGATGGTGAAGTTGTAGACAAGCAGGTTGGTGTTACAACAAAAGCAAATCTGGAGTCAAAAATTGCCCCATTTTTATAGATTTAAATGATTTTAGTTAAAAGCTCCTGTCTGGTATTTCCGGATAGGAGTTTTTTTATGTACTTTCGAAACTTAATTTTTCAATATGTCCTATTTTGATCAATTTGATCTGAAAAAGATTGAAAATTTTGAACTTCTTGCAAAACAGGTGGTCGAGGGTTTTATCATAGGCCTGCATAAAAGTCCGTTTCACGGATTTTCAGTAGAGTTTGCGGAGCATAGGCTATACAATGAAGGGGAATCTACTAAAGATATTGACTGGAAAGTTTATGCCCGCTCTGATAAGATGTTTGTTAAAAAATTTGAGGAAGAGACAAATTTGCGATGTCATCTTGTTGTTGATGCCTCTTCGTCCATGTACTATCCTGTTGATAAAATCAGGAATTTTAACAAACTTCAGTTTTCGGCCCTGGCTGCTGCATCGATTATGAATTTATTGCTCAAGCAAAGGGATGCATTTGGCCTGAGCGTATTTGATGATGAAGTGCGCATACATACCAAAAGCAGGTCCTCAACGGCACATTACCGATTACTTTTGACCTACCTTGAAAAACTGATAACTGATGTTCCGGTGCAAAGGAAAACAAATGCTGCCATGGCATTACACCAACTGGCAGAAAGTATCCACCGCAGATCTCTGATTGTCATATTTAGCGATATGTTTGACAGCAGTGAAAGCCAGGAAGAACTTTTTTCTGCGTTACAGCACCTGAAATATGCCAAGCATGAAGTTGTACTTTTTCATGTTACTGACAAAAAGCATGAACTTGAATTCGAATTTGACAATAGACCATATCTTTTTGTTGATATGGAAACAGGGGAAGAAATAAGGTTGCAGTCAGACCTGGTCAAACAATCATATCTTGAAAAAATCACCACTTACAAAGAGGCATTAAGAATGAAATGTCTGCAATATAAAATTGATTTTATTGAGGCGGATATCAATGATGGTTTCAATCCTGTGCTACAAGGCTATTTTGTCAAACGGCAAAAGATGAAGTAAAACCTTTTGCAGATAAGATTTTCGGTATGTTTTTCTCAATACAATGCCTGTGTCTGTTTTAAACAAATGTATGCCGCATATTTTTTCCTTCAAATAAAATTATCATGGCTGATAAGGTTAGAGTTGACAAATGGTTATGGGCAGTACGTATTTTTAAATCACGATCACTTGCTACAGATTCCGTGAAGGCCGGCAGGGTAAAACTTGGAGAATCCTCCCTTAAGCCAGCATCAATGATTTCCCCGGGGCAACAAATAACTGTTAAAAAAAATGGATTTTTGCTTACTTTTCAAATATTAAAGATCCTTGAAAAAAGAGTTTCTGCATCCATTGCCCAGGAGTGCTATACAGATTTGACTCCTCCAGAAGAACTCAACAAATTTAAAGACTGGTATGTAGGCAAATCAGGAGTGGAATTCAGAGAAAAAGGAGATGGAAGGCCTACTAAAAAAGAAAGAAGGGAACTCGACACCTTCAAGGACTGGTATATGGAAATTGATGAGGAATTTGCGGATTAATGAGTTTTGGGCATCAGATAAAGTGTCGATGCTGCCGTGCAGATTAAAGGCGCAGTTACAGCTCCAATAACTGGTATTGCAAATAAAATCAAAAAAATAAACCCAGTCATCAGGGTAAAAAACAAGTTATCCCAGACTTCCTCCTTTGTCGCCTGATATGAGAGATATCGTTCAAAATAAAAATCAAGAATCCCAAAACCAATAAAGTAAAACTGGACCAGAAGTAATAAAGGCCCTGTAAATAAAAACATACCGGGGATCAGACTTAGCAGAAACAAGAGCATAGTAATTGTCAGTTCCTTGGTCAGATTTACCAAATTAATTCTCAAACTTCTGGGAATACTTTTCCAGAAAGAATGATTGGTATGTTGTATTGTCCCGGATTCGTACAATTCTATTTTTTCGGAAAGAGTGCTCAATACAGGTGATAATACAATCAGGATAATATATTTATAAAACTGGACAACCACAAACCATCCTGCAAATTTCAGCAACCATGTAAGTAAAAGTGTTGCCCATTCTGGCTGGTATGGCAGCATTTCCAACAAGTAGGAAGCCAGTGAAGCGCTCAATGCCCACAAGGAAACTACCAACCCTGCAAAAAGCATGAAGCTTATGATTCCGGAGTAAATGACATATTTTCTTAACCTAAAACTAAATAATAGCGGAATGGCTTTGAAATAGCATTCAACAGCCACGCCCAGGTTACGTTTTGACATTTACAATAAATTAGATCAAAAAGATTACTTCTTTATTTTAAACAACTCTGCAAGCTCTTTTTCAGTCTTAAATCCGAGGTCAAGGAAAGTCGTTGTAACAAACTTCTTGATGTCCTGATAATCTTTACTTCTCCTGTCAGTGTAAAAGTCGAACAATTTATTGATATACATCAGACTCAAATCCTTTACATACTGATTAAATTTCTGATTGGAAAAAGTATGTATATAAGAGACGAACACTTTATTGATTTCAAAATATTCGTGATAGGATAGTTCATCGAGATTAGAGAGGAAAGTCTTGAAGTATCCAAAAATACTATCTCTCAGGCACTCATTTTCTGCACTTAATCCTTTGTGACCTTCATAGTAATTTCTTACAGCATTGATGGCATCTTCATGAATATAGCCTTTAGCATGCACGGTATCCATGAGTTTGTAATATTTTGACAATTCATCGTCAATGGATTTATTGATAAGTGCAGAAATTCGCTTTTCCGTTTCAGGTGAAATTTCAACATTATTCTGATAAAGTTTTATCAGTTTATTGAAATAGTTTTTATTAAACTCAGATCCATTTTTTCTGAGCATATCCAGCACTGATGTAAACAATTTCTGATCCTTTCCTTCAAGCGGGTAAAACAGTCCGGTAATCATTAGGACATCCACAAATGTATCTTCCTGATAAAACTCTTTCTTACCCAATATGGTAGTCAGATGAGGGATCAGGCTGGAATTGTCAAATTTGCCGGAGGTACGATAAATCAAAAATTCAATAAGTGCAGAAATACTTACTTTAAACTCCGCCATGTTTTCAGGGAAATCAGCGGATTGAAAATTATAGTTTTTAAATTGTTTGGCATAGCTATGATAACCAGCTTTTCGATTGTCGGCATCTCTCCATTTATCGGTTTGCTGTGCCTGCAAAAAAGTTTTAATTTTCTTATTGGTAATCTGATTCATCAGATTCGTAAGCCAAATATCGCTGCTTAAGGCAAAACCTACCTGAACGGTTTGTCCGATTCTCTGCTTGATGAGATCGAAATTGGCGGAGTTGCATATCGCCATCAGAATGTTTTTAAAATGCTCCTGAGGACGTTTGTATTTGGTATTGGTATCGATTTCAGGTCTTAAAACTGAAAAACCCAGTATCCTCGGCAAAAATAATCCTTCGAAGGATTCGTCCAGAAGTTCCTGCTCCAATGCTACAAGCTGCAGGGGATTTTGATTGGCAATATGGTCATACAGTTCCTGAATGTGCGGTTCAAACGTTTCACATAATAATTTGTAATCCTCATCGGACTCAGCATCCAGGTATGCTGCAAGCTGTTCAGAATGTATAATAGCCTGCTTGAGTTGTTCGAGGTGATCAGCGTATGATTTATTTAATGCTTCCATATTACTCTTAGATTTGGTTATTTAAAATGAAAACCCGATAAAATTTTCATTTTATCAGGTTTTAACACTTGGGCTTTTGCCTTTATATAATATAAATGCTTATGCTTCTTCGGGCGCTTCTTCACTTTGAGGAGCGGATTCTTCGGCAGCAGCTTCTTCAGCTGCCTCTTCCTGAGCTGGTTCTTCCGAAGCAGCAACTTCAACAGCCGGTTCTTCAGCAACAGTTTCTTCAACTGCCGCAGGTGCTTCAGTGACAACTTCTTCAACAGCTTCTTCCGGCTGATCGGCACGGAATGCCTCTGCTGCCTCTTCTGCAGCAGCGTCAGCAACAGGAGCCTTTTTAACGCGAATCTCTCCTGACACTGCTTTTCTGAACGCTTCCTGTTCTGCCTTAGTCTGTTCAACTCTTGCAGAAATTTTAGATTCTTTAGTGTCAATCCACTGCTTGAGCATGGTATCTACCTGCTCCTGAGTCAAGGCACCTTTTTTGAGTCCTCTCATCAGGTGTTTTTTGTAATAAACTCCTTTGAATCGTAAAATTGCTTTTACGGTATCTGTAGGCTGCGCACCTTTTGTAAGCCAATCATAGGCAGCATCGCGATCCAGTTCGATCGTTGCCGGCTTTGTCATCGGATTGTATGTTCCGATTTTTTCAATAAACTTACCATCTCTCGGAGCTCTTGAATCTGCCACCAGGATGTGATAAAATGGTGCTTGTTTTCTCCCTTTTCGGGATAATCTGATTTTTACTGGCATAGTTAAAATTTAATTTATATGATTTACATACCAGACTTGCCGAAATCGGGAATCTGGTTTTTAACGGGCTGCAAAGATAAATAAAAATTTTCGAATTTCCTAATGTTAAAAATAAAATTTCGCACTCAGCGATGGTATGACCGGGAGTTGGTCCACCCTTTTATAGCTTATTCTGTCGAAATAAAAAATATTTGGCCTGTCGTAGGCATTAGTAATACTGCCCACAATTTCCAGTCCTGAATGTTTTGAGAATGCTATTTTCTTTTGTACTGAAATATCCAGCCTGTGGTAGTATGGAAGTCTGCCTCCATTTCTTGTTTGAGAAAAAATAACGCCCACATTATCAGGATTTTCTGTTTCATACGGGGTATCTACACCCTGGAAGAAGTCCAGGAAATTATAAAATCCTCTTGTCTTTGTAAATGGAAATCCCGATCCAAGGTTCCATCGTACACTGGCCTGCCAGGTGCCTTTCTCATCGAGATCGTAAGATGTCAAAAAATTAACATTATGCCTCCTGTCAAAAACTGTAGGATACGTTTGCTCTCCGTCAAATCTCGTAACATAACCGTGAGAATAAGTAGCCCAAAGGTAGATTCTCTTTTGTTCATATTTTACGGAAAAATCAATTCCATATGCTTCTCCGTCTTCCGTAGAGTAATCAGGTTGCTCGCTATCCACCTTGTTTCTGTTGACTACTATAATCTTAGGAAAGTTTTTATAATAAGTTTCAATATTAAACTGCCAGTTATTGCCAAGGTCATATTCAATTCCTGCCACTGCATGGTTTGAAATCTGAAGTTTATTTTCAAGATTCCCTCCTGAGAGACTCTGAACAGGTCCTTCGGGAGTTGTCAAAAATCCTGTAAATAAATTTACTACATCCCTGTCGTTGGATGTACTTAAAATATTCTGTGAATATCTTCCGCCTGCAGCTTTAAATCTGAGATTGTCCGAAATATTGTATTTCAAACCCATCCTTGGTTCAAGAGAAACACCACCTATAGTGGAATAATACTGAACCCTAAAAGAAGGATCAATGATAAGATTACCTAAAATCTGACGATACCTGACAAAAGCACCGAGTTCAGTAGCATTTTGTTCCTGACCCAGGCGTATTCCGAAGGGGTTAAAAAATTCAAAATCTGTTCGAACGCTTTTTAACTCCAGTCCGTACTTAATTTCATTTTTGGCCCCAAAAAAAGTAAAGTCAATATTGGCAGTCAATTCATCGATATCCGACCTTCGGGGCTTACCTGTTTCTTCATTAAATGAAGTCGTATATGTAGAAAAACCCAGGAGTCCATTGACAACAATATCGCTTCCATAGGGCACTAAACTGAAATTGGCACCTCCGCCGTTGTTTTTCCATCCAATATTGGCAATCTGGGGGTTGTTGTATTTATCCGTAAAATTAAATCCAAAAAGATTTATTCTGCTTCCTGATGCTGTATTGACGGATAGTTTTCCGTAAACATCCTGAAAAGAAAAAGGCAAACCATCCTGACCTTCAGGAGCCAGAAATGAATATAAATTTCGTGATGTTTGTTCAATCAGCGATTTTTTTCCGGTTAGGACGTAAGAAACACTTGTTCCGTTTTCCTTAAATTTTTTGATCGGTCCCTCGATCATTGCTTTGGCAAGAAACGGACCGCCGCTCACAAAACCACTGGTTCTGGATTTGTTGCCCTCTCTTGTTTTTATATCTACGATAGCAGAAACTCTGCCGCCCTGCTCAGCTCCAAAGCCTCCGGTGAGTACATCTACTGACCTGATCAGTTCAGTTTCAAATATAGAATAAAATCCTATCGAGTGAAAAGGGTTGTAGATATTAAGTCCGTCAAGCAATATCTTATTTTGTACCGGTGCACCTCCCCTGATAAATATCTGACCACCCTGATCACCGGTGGTTACGACACCCGGAATAACCTGCAAGTATTGTGCAATATCCGCTTCTCCACCTGTAGAAGGCAATGCCTTTATCTGCTTTTGTGAAACGGAAATCTGTGAGATGTTTACGGTTGTTCGCGCCTGCTCCCTGGCCGCAGAAATATTGATTTCACCCAATGTAACAGAGGACTCATTTAAATAGAGATTTTTAAGTTCAATAGCTCCTTTTTTAATTACAATCATGACAGATGCTGTATCGAATCCAACATAGGAAGCCACCAGTTTATAAGAACCTACCGGAACATCTGCGATGGTATAAAATCCGTTGACATCTGATGTGACACCATAGGTTGTACCCTCCAGATAAACATTTCCAAACATCACAGGTGCACCTGTCTCCTTTTCGTACACATAACCTCTTACTGTACCTGTCTGAGCCAGCACACTGAAACTACCAAGTAATATAATCAAAAAGGAAGAGAAAATCTTTAGCATATTTCAAATTGAGGCGCAAATATAATCATTTAAACCAATGCAAGCCGGAATATAAAAACAGATTTTAACTTCAAACCGGTATTTTTAACAGATACTTTTTACCTGGTTTAACAGTAAGTTTTCCGGAAACAAGCCATGGATTGTAATATTTAAGCAATCTATACGTTGTTTGATGCTGATGGGCAAAATCTGCGAGGTTTTGGATGGTTTCCATCACTTCCACTTCCTTGAGCGTGATAAGAGGCACATATTCATCATGTGATTCAAGCTCATATCCAAAATCGGAAGGATTACCCAATATTTCTTTGATTGCAACAATCCGAAATACATATCGCGAGGTTTCTTCGTTAAGATGCATGCTGTAATAAGAGTTTTCCTTTTGTTCTGCCAATTTCTGGGCAAATTTTGTAGGACCTATATTATAAGCTGCGGCTACATTTGTCCATGTTCCAAACCTGGATTTTAGTTTCTTAATATATTGACAGGCTGCGTGCGTAGATTTTTCAAAATGGAATCTTTCATCAACGTCTTCAGAAATTTCAAGTCCCATTTCTTCGCCTGCCGGCTGCATAAACTGCCAGAATCCTTTTGCACTGGCAGATGACGTGGCATTGCGCAAACTGCTTTCAGCAACAGCAAGGTATTTAAAGTCATCCGGAATGCCATTTTCTGCCAGTATTTCTGATATTCTTGGCAGATGCTTTATGGCCATTTTTACATGCAAAAGTGTTGTTGCAGTCCAGTATGCATTAAGGGTCAATTCCCTGTCCAGTCTCTCCCTGGTGTCTTCATTCCATGGTATTTCCTCTCCTGCAAAATTAAAATTGCGGTCCATCCGAATACCTTTTATTTTTTGAGGAAGTCTGAAGAAGCCTGATACAGCTGGATCAGTGAATGCAAATACTACCGCCAGAATAAAAATAGCTGATAATGCAGGCGCTATAAAACTCCCAGCGTTTTTATTTTTTAATTCCATTTTTTTCAATTTATTCCATCAATATCTGCTGGATAAGTTTATTAATTATTTTAA
>Ga0172372_10000450_pt1 | contig 63038 bp, 58 predicted proteins | sample LakKiv5m_2_FD_114544 | JGI IMG/M metagenome (GOLD analysis project Ga0172372, IMG submission 114544) | Freshwater microbial communities from Kabuno Bay, South-Kivu, Congo - kab_092012_9.5m | ecosystem: Environmental > Aquatic > Freshwater > Lake | place: Democratic Republic of the Congo...
GGTGCGAGTCGCGCTGCCGTGATCGGGTCGACGTTGGCAAGGCGGGTGTGGAGCGCGGGCCAGCCCGCCTGTTCGGCCTCGCGGTCGAGCTCCGCGCGCAACTCGGGACTGGCTGGCGGGAGTTCGTGCAGTCCTTCTCGAAGCGCCTTGGCGTAGAGCATGGTGCCCCCCACCAGGAGCGGCAGTCGCCCGCGTGCGCTGATCTCGCTGATGAGTTGCCGTGCATCGGCAGCAAAGCGGGCTGCCGAATAGCTTTCTTCAGGCTCGACGATATCGATCAGATGGTGCGGCACCCGCGCCCGTTCGGCTGTACTGGGCTTGGCCGTGCCGATATCAAGCAGACGATAGACCTGTGCCGAATCCACGCTCACGATCTCGACCGGGAAGCGCTCGGCCAGTGCCATGGCCACCGCGCTCTTGCCCGACGCAGTGGGCCCCAGCAGCATCACGGGCTTCATGGCGAGCTTGCCTCGCGCTGCAGGGTGTCGATGAACAGCGCGCCGGCCAGCGTGGTGCAGCTGCTCGCCGCCACGGCGATGGCAAGCGGCAGCATGGTGCCGTTGAAGCTTGCGCCCAGAACAAGCCCCAGGGGTACGGCAATCGTGTACATGAGAAAGCCGCCCAGCGCGGCGGCGGCTCCCGCCTGCCGAGGGAAGGGGCCGATTGCGCCCATCTGCGAACTGGGCTGAACCAGTCCGTGACCAAGCAGGATGAGAAACATCGGCCCCATTAGTGACCAGACCGTCTGAACCTCAAATAACGCGAGGACCAGAAGCGTGATGCCCGCTGAGGCCTGCAACATGGCGCCGCGCCGGATGGTGCCCGCGATGCCCCAGCGTGGCAGGCCGCGACGCCCCACTGCAGCCCCCACGATGAAGCCGATCACCACACCGCCGAACAGCAGCCCGAACTCGCGAGGTGAGATGCCCAGGACCTGGATCGCAACAAAGGGTGACCCGGCAATGAAGCTGAACAGCGCGCAGAACGTGCCGGTGGCAAAGAACGTGTAGGTGAGGAAGGTACGCGAGCCGATGATGTGTGCATACGTGCTCGCGAGTTCGCGCGGGGCTGTGGCCCGGGGATTGCGATGCCGGTTGGTTTCGGAGAGCCTGCTGAGCGCAAACCACAGCATCACCGCGCCGGCGGCTGCAATCGCGATCAGGTTGGCGCGCCAGCCCAGAACCTCCTCAAGGAACCCGCCCACAAAGGGGCCGGTGATGGGCGCAAGCGCCATCCAGGCCAGCGCACGCGACATCACCTGTGCAGCCTGTTCCGGGCCGTGACAATCGCGCACGATGGCCCGTGCGCAGATTACCGCGCAGCAGGTGCCTGCAGCCTGAACCAGCCGCGCGGCGAGCAACACGGCAAGTGACGGGGCGAAGGCGCCCGCGAGCGAAGCGCCCACATAGAGCGTACAGCCCGCAATCGCGACGGGTCGCCTGCCGAAGCGGTCGGCGAGGGGCCCGACGATCAGCTGTGACAGGGCGAAGCCCGCGAAGAACATCGACAGGGTGAGCTGGGCGCCCGATGCGCCGACCGCGAAGGCCTCGCCGATAGCCGGCAGCGACGCGAGGTAGACGTCGGTGGCGATGGGTTGAAGCGCCATGAAGCCGATCACGAACAGAATGATCGACGCCGTCGGGTCGTTGGGTCCGGAGGCTGCCGCGGGGCGGGCGCTGGGTGTCGTCACGGGCGGTGGGGTCACAGGCGGATCAGCTTCCGGGAATCGACCATGACAATGGCCGGTCAGCGCCCACGTTGGAACCAGTTGTCGAGCTCGCCAATGCCGATCTGAACCCAGGTGGGGCGCCCGTGATTGCACTGGTCGGCGCCGGGGGTGAGTTCCATCTCGCGCAGAAGCGCATTCATTTCCGCGATGCTCAGCACCCGGTTGGCACGAACCGATGCCCGGCATGCCATGCCCGCGAGCAGCGCGTCCCGCCGCTCGGTGAGCGCGCGGCTTGCGCCGTGTTCCTGGAGCTCTGCAATCACTTCCCGTGCGAGCGCAGCGACATCACCCTGGGCCAGCAGCGCAGGCACCCCGCGCACAGCAATGGATGTGGGCGAGAGCACGCTCAGCTCAAGGCCCAGTGACTCGAGCGCGGCCTGCTCGCTTTCAACCAGCGCCACCTCAAGCGGATCGGCGCGAAACGTGGCTGGAATCAGCAGAGGCTGGTGCGCAATTCCCCGCTCCGCGAGATCGCGCTTGAGCCGTTCGTAGACGATTCGCTCATGGGCTGCATGCATGTCCACAATGACCAGACCCTGCGCGTTCTGGGCGAGGATGTAGAGCCCTTTCAACTGCGCGAGCGCAAAACCGAGGCGCGGAATGGTGGCTGCACCGGGTTCAACTGTCCGGGTCGAGGCAGGGCTGCCAGATTCCGTCGCGATGTCGGTAGCGGCTGCGCGCGAGCCTGGCGTCTGGGGAGTACCCGCGACAGGTGCGAAAAACCCCAAGATTTGTTCGGGGCTGCCGCTTGCCCTGGGCATGGTCGGCGGCCGCGCAGCCCAGTTGCCTGCAGGCGGCGCAGCCGCCCGGAGTGTGCGCGGATCATCGCCACGCCAGTCAAGATCGAGCGAGCGCGGGTAGGCCACAGGTTCGGCGGCGGCTTCGATGGCAGGGCGTCCTGCATCGGTTCTACCCGGCGCGGCGCCGGCCTGGGCGAGGCCGCCCCGCAGCGCCTGCTCCACCGCGTGATACACGAACGAGCGTAGCGCCGCGCCATCGCGAAACCTGACCTCGGTTTTGGCTGGATGAACATTGACATCCACCTGCGCCGGATCGACCGACAGAAACAGCACATAGGCCGGATGGCGATCGCCATGCAGCATGTCGGCATAGGCCTGGCGCAGCGCAAAGCCCAGTGTGCGGTCGCGCACAAACCGCCCGTTCACGTAGAGGAACTGCCGGTCGGCGCGCGCCCGGCTGGCGGTGGGAAGACCCAGCATGCCAAAGAGGCGAACCGGTCCGGCCGATACATCGAGCACGCGGTGCGCCTGCGCGTAGTCTTCGCCCAGGCCATCGAGTGCGCGTGTGGTCCAATCGCCCGCTGCGAATTCAAGCAGCCTGCGATGGGCACTCGCGGCTGAAAACGCCACGCGAGGGTGGGCAAGCGATATCCGTCGCAGGGTGTCGATACAGTGCGCAGCCTCGGTGGCTGCATTCTTCAGGAACTTGCGCCGAGCCGGCGTTTCGGAATAAAGGTCTATCACTTCGACACTGGTGCCTGGAAGGCCACGGGCCGGTTCCACTTCCTGGGTGAGCGAGTCGATCATGCTCGCCTGCAGCGCTTCGGCAGTGCGACTGGTGATGCGGGTGCGCGCGACCGAGGCAATGGAGGCAAGCGCCTCGCCCCGAAAACCCAGTGACACCACTCGCTCGAGTTCGCCAAGCGAGGCGATCTTGCTGGTGGCATGCCGCGTGAGTGCAAGCGCAAGTTGCCCGGGGGCAATACCCGAACCGTTGTCAGTGACAACGATGCGGTCGATTCCTCCCTCCTCAATGCGCAGGTCGATTCGGGTGGCACCCGCATCGAGCGCGTTTTCGACCAACTCCTTGACGACCGAAGCGGGTCTCTCGACGACCTCGCCAGCGGCGATCTGGCTGATGAGCGTATCGGGCAGGAGCGCGATCGGCTTAGGGGGCGATGGGGTGTTCACCCCCTGATTCTATCGGGTCAGTCCCGTGGTCGGTCGGGGGATGGCCTGTATCATCGTCTGATGGACTTCGCTCAATTCGTTGATATTTTCCTGCATCTCGACAAGCATCTCGCGGCGATGGTGCAGCAGTGGGGCCCGTGGATTTACGCGGCGCTCTTTCTCATCATCTTTGTTGAAACCGGTCTGGTCGTGATGCCGTTTCTGCCGGGTGATTCGCTGCTCTTCGTATGCGGCGCCATTGCGGCAGTGGGTGGGATGGATATCGGCATCCTGATGGCACTGCTTGTGACCGCAGCGATCGCGGGTGATGCGCTCAACTACACCATTGGTCGAGCTGTCGGGCCCAAGGTGTTTGGCTGGCAGCGGTCGCGCTGGTTCAACCGGGATGCATTCGATCGCACCCATGCCTTTTATGAGCGCTACGGCGGCATGACGATCATCATCGGCCGCTTCCTGCCCTTCATCCGCACCTTTGCGCCCTTCGTGGCCGGCGTCGCCGAGATGACGCGCTCGAAATTCACGCTCTACAACGTGATCGGCGCGCTCATCTGGGTCATCAGCCTGTCGGGGCTCGGCTATGTGTTCGGCAATACCGCCTGGGTGAAAGCGAACTTCCAGTGGGTCACGCTTGCCATGATCATCATCCCGGGCCTGCCCGCACTCTTTGAGGTGCTGCGCCAACTGCGAGGCTTGCTGCGCAGGCGCCGCTCGCCTACGCCGCCGGGTTCCGTGGCGCCGCCGCGTGACGGACCAGATACGAGCGGATCCCGCTGAATACTGCTTCGGCGAGTCGCGTCTGGTGCTGGGGGTCGGACAGGCGTCGCTCCTCATCCGGATTGCTGATGAACGCGGTTTCAATCAGGATCGATGGAATATCGGGCGCCTTCAGTACCGCAAACGCGGCCTGCTCGGCATCTCGCTTGTGAAGGCGTCCCACCTGCTCGAGCTGGTGCAGCACTTCGCCTGCCAGCTTGGATGAATCGCGGATCTGGGCACTGGTTGACAGGTCGAGGAGTACCCGCCGCAGCTCGCGGTCGCGCGCCGCGAGATTCACCCCGCCAATCTGGTCGGCACCGTTTTCCCGCTCGGCAAGCCAGCGCGCCGAGCTGCTGCTTGCGCCGCGTTCGGACAGCACATAAACCGAGGCGCCCCGGGCGTGTGGCTCGATGTATGCGTCGGCATGAATGGAGACAAACAGGTCGGCGCGGGCACGCCGCGCTCGCGCCACGCGCTGTCCAAGCGGCACGAAATAGTCGCCCGAGCGAATCAGCACGCTGCGCATGTCGGTCTGCTGATTGATCTGGGCGTGGAGCTTGAGTGCGATCGCAAGGACCACATCCTTTTCACGCGTGCCGCCCGGGCCGATCGCCCCCGGGTCCTCGCCACCGTGCCCGGCATCGACGGCAATGGTGAACACGCCGGGTGGAGCCGCGTTGCGCGGCGGATTGCGGGGTGCCTGCGCGCGGGATCCGGCGTCCCGCTGGGTGGCGCCTGGCTGGGCGCGTGGTCCGGGCGAATCGTTGCCCGGTGCACCCGCTGCGCTATCGGTCGGCGGCCGGCGCCGGTCTTCCAGGAGTTCGCGCAGCGGATCATGCCGAACCGCAGGATACAGATCGATCACCAGCCTGTGCCGGTAGGCGGCCACCGGCGGAAGCGTGAACACATCGGGGGTGACCCCGGTTTTGAGATCGAGTTCCAGCCTCACGGTGCGCGCCTTGAGCGCGCTGAAGCGGGCCGCCGACAGCACCGGGTCGCCAGGGGCCACCCTCGGTAACATGGAGGCGAGCTGCTCTGGCGGAGCCGTGACACCCTCCATGTCGATGATGAGTCGCGGTGGCGAGGTTTGCAGCCGCTGGGTGGCTTTCAGCGGCGTATCGAGTTCGAAGGCGATGCGGGTGTAATCGGGGGCTGGCCACACGCGCATTGCGAGCACGCTTGCCGCCTGCGCAAACCCGAGATCCAGCGTGAGCTGCCCGGTTGCAACCAGTGCGCTTCGCAGGCCTAGTCCGGCGATGGCGCCGTGGCGCAGAAGCCTGCGTCTTGGAGCGCGCTCAGACACTGACGCCCCCTCTCACTGAAGGCCGTGACAGCCAGGCCCCGCTCGCCTTCCGCAAGCGAAGAATCGGCCGACAGTGCAAGCAGCAGATCGGGCCTGGGCAGGCCATCGCCCGCGTGTTCCGGCCACTCGACCACCACCACCGTGTCGCTGTCGAACGATTCTTCAAAGCCTGCATCGCGCCATGCACCTGGGTGTGTGAGCCTATAAAAATCAAAATGATGAAGATCAAACCTCGAGAGATTATAAGGTTCGATCAGCGCGTAGGTAGGGCTTGCCACGCGCCCCTGGTGGCCCAGCGCACGAAGCAGTTCGCGAACCAGGGTGGTTTTGCCTGTGCCCAGGTCCCCGCTCAGGTAAAGACGAAACCCTGGCGCGAGGCAGGTTGCGATCACGAGAGCGACCCGGCGCGTGGCGTCAACGCTGGCTAGCGTGCCCCGGGCATGGAGGGGAGTGGGGCGGTCGCTGAGATCGGGGGCAGGGGTTGGCATGCGCAGTGCGGTCGGCTGACATAGGGTCGGGGCCTAAAATGATCGCATGACAGGATCCATGAATCCCGCGAAGACGAGGGGCGCGGAGGCGGGCCCTCTGCTCCCCGATCTGCCCCAGCTTCAGCGCTGGGCGGCGGAGCTTGGCTTCTCCTCTCTGGGCTCGGCTCGGCTCGCGATTTCCGATGAGGCGCGATCAGGACTGCGCGCGTGGCTGGACGCCGGCATGCATGGTGAGATGGACTACATGGCGCGGCACGAGCGGCTGCGCGGGCATCCCGGGGAACTGGTACCCGGAGCGGTCACTGCGTTGATGGTGACCCTGGATTACACGCCTCGCGCGCCCCAGTGGCGCGAACAGGCGTGGTCGACGATTGCCGATGACGGGCGGGCGTTCGTGGCGCGCTACGCGCTTGGTCGCGATTATCACAAGGTGGTGCGACAACGTCTGCAGCGACTGGCTGACCGGATTGCCGAGGCGGTGGGACCGTTCGGCTATCGCGCGTTCTGTGACTCGGCCCCGGTGATGGAGGTTGAGCTCGCCAGCCGCGCGGGCCTGGGCTGGCGCGGCAAGCACACCCTGCTCATCAACTCTCGTCGCGGATCCCTCAGCTTCATAGGCTCGCTTTACACCGATCTGCCGCTCGCGGAACAGGCGGCCGAGGCCGACCACTGCGGTCGCTGCAGCCGCTGTATCGAGGTGTGTCCGACGCGCGCCATCATTGCCCCCTATCGGCTCGATGCCCGGCGCTGCATCGCTTACCTCACGATCGAGCATGCCGGCAGCATTCCGGAAGCGCTCAGGCCGCTGATAGGCAATCGCATTTTTGGTTGTGATGATTGCCAGCTGGTCTGCCCCTGGAACAAGTTTGCCCAGCCTTCAGCGGTCGATGATTTTGCACCCCGGCATGAGCTCGATTCGGCGCTGCTCATCGACCTGTTCGCCTGGGATGAACCGACCTTCGCCGAGCGCACGGCGGGAAGTCCCATCCGCCGAATCGGGCATGAGCGGTGGTTGCGCAATCTTGCAGTGGCAATCGGCAATGCCAAGCCCCAGTCACGGGATGACCGCGTCCGTCTCCTGACCGCACTGGGCGAGCGCGCGAGTCATCCGTCTGCGACGGTTCGCGAGCATGTGGCGTGGGCGATCGAGCAACTGAACAACCGCTGAGCGCTGCCTGAGACCAGGGCGATCCAGAAGGGCAAGGCAAGCGCGGAAGCGATCAGGGTTGCGCTCACGAGCATGGCCACGAACGCGCCGTCGCCGCCCATTCGGCTCGCGAGGATGTAGGCGGCCGGCGCGGTGGGTAGCGCTGCATAGGCGACCGCAATCTGGGCTGGCACCGGGGGTAGCTCAAGCACCCGCGCGAGTATCAGCGCAACCAGGGGCATCGCGGCCAGCTTGACCGCGATGAACCAGCTGGCGAGCTTGAGTGTACGGGCGCGCGCCGCCGGATCGCCCTCCGCGAGGGCGCCCAGCCTCAGTCCTGCCCCTGCGCTCAGAAGGCCGAGCACCAGCGAAGCGGAGCCCAGGCGGAGCAGCGTGTTTTCGACCAGCTCGGGAAGTCGCAGGCCCGACAGATTGGCGGCCAATCCGGCCACCGTGGCAAGGAGAAGCGGATTACGCGCGAGTTCGCGCGCGAGGCCGCCGCCCGAATTGCGCGCAAGCGGCCAGACGGCTGCAACATTGATGGGCGGGACCGCGATGCCGATGATCACCGCAGCAAGGGACAGACCCGACTCACCGGCCAGCCGGTGGGCGAGTGCCAGAAACACGTAGGAGTTGAAGCGGAACGCGCACTGAACGCCGGAAGCAAACTGGCGCGGGTCGGGATTGAGCAGCGGGCGGGCAAGATAGCCGAGCGCCACACCTGCACCGACCGCGCCCAGCACCGCCGAAAGCGTGGGGCCCGCCTCGGCCGGATTGATGGGGGTGCGCGAGACGGTGGCAAACAGCAGTGCCGGAAACAGAACGAAATAGGTAAGCTTTTCCAGGACCGGCCAGAAGGCCTGGTCACGAAAATAGCTGCGGTGGAGCGCAAACCCGATCGCGATCAGCGTCAGGTCGGGCAAGAGAGGCCAGACGGTATTCATGATGAGTGAGTTCGACAACAGTGTATCGGAGCAGGGCCTGCGGGCCATCGAGGCGTTCTGCGATGCAGTGGGCCTGGAGGACGGGCTGTCGCGGAACACCCTGGCCGCCTACCGGCGCGACCTGGCGCTGTTTGCGGCCTGGTTGGGCAGTCGCCAGGGCGAGCTCGAGGCCGCCACCGAGGCTGACCTGCGTGCGTACATTGCCGCTCGCCACCCTGGCTCGCGTCCTTCAAGTGCCAATCGCAGGCTGTCGGTGTTCAGGCGTTTCTTTCGGCATCTGGTGAGGGAGGGCCGGCGCTCTGACGACCCGTCGCTGCGGCTGCGCACGGCACGCCAGCCGCAGCGCTTTCCCTCGACGCTGTCATTTGCCCAGGTGGAAGCGCTGCTCGAGGCGCCCGATGCCAGCACTCCCCTGGGGCTGCGCGACCGGGCCATGCTCGAGACGCTTTACGCCACCGGCCTTCGGGTCTCCGAACTGGTGGGTCTGCCCTCGGTGGGTGTATCACTCGAGCAGGGGGTGGTCCGTGTGATTGGAAAGGGCAACAAGGAGCGTCTGGTGCCGCTTGGAGAGCATGCCTGCCACTGGCTCGCACGCTGGATGCGCGAGGCCCGGCGCGACCTCCTCGGCGATCGCGCCTCGGATGCCATGTTTGTGACCCACCGCGGCCAGGCGATGACCCGGCAGATGTTCTGGACGCTGATCCGGCGCTATTCGATCGTGGCGGGCATTACCGCGCCGCTATCGCCTCATACGCTCAGGCATGCCTTTGCCACCCACCTGTTGCAGCATGGCGCCGATCTGCGCGTGGTGCAGATGCTGCTGGGTCACGCCGATATTTCGACCACTCAGATCTACACGCATGTGGCGCGCGAGCGCCTGAAGACGCTGCACGCCCAGCACCATCCGCGCGGATAGCACTGGACGATTTCGAGCGAGCGCTGGCGGCCCTGAATCGGGCATACTTCAGCGCCGAATGAGGGGCCGCTCGGAGAGCGGGCCCAGATGAATTCAAGGGGACAGGTGGTGCGGATTGCAATCGTTGGACTGGGTGCCGTGGGCGGGCTGACCGCTGCAATGATGGTGCGTGCGGGGCTTGACGTCTGTGCGCTTGCGCGAGGCAAGACGCTCGAAGCGGTGCGGCGAAACGGCCTGCAGCTGATCGAGCCTGGGCCCGAAGGCGAGCAGCGTTCCCGGTTTCCACTCGAGGTGAGCGATGACCCACGAGCCCTGGGCGGCGTCGATCTGGTCGTGCTGTCGGTGAAGGCGCCCGCCCTGCCTCAGGTGGCTGACTCGGTGGCTGCGCTCCTGGGGCCTGACACCGCCATCCTGTCGGCGATGAACGGCGTGCCTTGGTGGTTTTTTCACGGACTCGATTCAGGGCTCGCTGCACGGCGCTGGCAGTCAATCGATCCTGATGGCAGCCTGGCCGCGCGGATGCCGCCGTCCCGGGTGATCGGGTCGGTGCTTCATCTGGGCGCGAGTACGCCCGAGCCCGGTGTGGTGCGCCGCTCCACGCCCGTGCGAATCATCATCGGCGAGCCCGATGGTCGCTCGACTGCGCGCTGCGATGCGGCTGTGGCGGCGTTCGAAGCTGCCGGCTTTCAGACCGAGCGCCAGACCCGGATTCAGCAGGAGGTCTGGTTCAAACTCTGGGGCAACATGACCATGAATCCGGTGTCGGCGCTCACCGGCGCCACAGCCGACCGGATGCTTGATGACCCGTTGGTGCGCGGATTTGTCAGCCGGGCCATGACCGAGGCATCGGCTATTGGCGCTCGCATTGGTCTGCCTATCGATATTTCGCCCGAAGAGCGGCACCAGGTGACGCGCAAGATCGGCGCCTTCAAGACCTCCATGCTGCAGGACGTCGAGGCTCATCGGCCTATCGAACTCGATGCGCTGGTGGGATCGGTGCAGGAAATCGGTGCGGCGGTAGGAATTGACACCCCATTTGTTGATGCGCTGCTCGGCCTGACGCGCCTCTTTGCCCGCACCCGCGGGCTTTATCCGGAGGCGTCGGTTGCTTCATGAACGAGCGCGCGCGTCACGTCTCGGAGACGCCTGCCACGCGCTTTCTGCGCGAGCGCCGGGTGGTGTTCGACGAACATCCCTACGACTATGTCGATCATGGCGGCACTGCGGAATCGGCTCGACAGCTGGGCGTGGACGAGCATCAGGTGTTCAAGACGCTCATCATGCAGGACGAGCGTGCGCGTCCTCTCGTGGTGCTGATGCATGGCGATCGAAAAGTGTCCACCAAGTCGCTCGCGCGCCAGATTGGCGTGAAGTCGGTTGAGCCCTGCGCACCCGAGGTGGCCAACCGGCACACTGGCTACCTGGTGGGCGGGACATCGCCCTTTGGTCTTCGCAAGGCGCTGCCCGTCTATCACGAGTCCACCATGGAGTTGTTCGATCGCGTGTATCTGAACGGTGGAAGGCGCGGTTACCTGGTGTCGCTTCCACCCGCGCAGATCATCAGCCTGCTCGGTTCGCGTCCGGTGCAGTGCGCGCTCGATAAATGAGCGCGGCTGCGTTGGGTTCGGCCAGGCGCAATCAGGAGATCAACCCATGACCGCACAGCTCGTCACTCTGCTCGCGGCCTACCTCATCGGCTCGGTGTCCTTCGCGGTGGTCGTAAGCCGCGTGATGGGGCTTGCCGATCCGCGCACCTACGGCTCGGGCAATCCGGGCGCAACCAATGTTCTCCGAACCGGCAACCGGCTGGCGGCCCTCCTCACGCTTCTGGGCGATGCGTTGAAAGGCGTTGCGGCTGTGCTGATCGCGCGCGGTGTTGCCCCCTCGCTGGGCCTTGATGAAAACACCGTGATGCTCGCCGGACTGGCCGCGTTCATGGGCCATCTGTTTCCGGTGTTTCACCGGTTCCAGGGGGGCAAGGGGGTAGCGACGGCGGCTGGCGTTCTGCTCGCAGTCGATCCCGTGATCGGGGGCGGCACGCTCGCCACCTGGCTGATCATCGCGTTCTTCTTCCGCTATTCATCGCTTGCCGCGCTGGTGGCGGCGGCGTTCGCGCCCTTCTGGCAGCTGCTGCTGCACGGCGCCGACCAGCGTGCGTTGGCGGTGGCGGTGATGGGGGCGCTTCTGATCTGGCGGCACCGGGTCAACATAGGTCGCCTGCTGGCCGGCACCGAGTCGCGTATAGGCGGCTCGCGCAGCCGACCCGCCGACCGCCCGCCGGGCGATACCGAGCGCTGAACGCAGGCCCGCACCATGCGCATTGGCGTGGACCTGGGCGGCACCAAGATCGAGGCGATCGCGCTTGCCGATGACGGAACCGTCCCCGTTCGCGTTCGGATCCCCGCGCCCCGCGGTGATTATCAGCGCACCCTGGATGCAATCGCGTCGCTGGTTCGCGAAGTCGATCGCCGGTTCGCGGATCACGCACCCGCGGCGCGCGCTTCGCTGTTGCCCGCACCGGTTGGCATCGGCATTCCCGGAGCGATTTCGCCCGCCACCGGCCTGGTCAAGAATGCCAACTCCACCTGGCTGATCGGGCATCGGCTTGGCTATGACCTCGAGCGCTTGCTTGGGCGTCCTGTCAGGATCGATAACGATGCCAACTGCTTCGCGGTGTCGGAGGCTCGTGATGGAGCGGCAGCCGGCGCGCGCGTGGTCTTTGGCGTGATTCTGGGCACTGGCGTGGGAGGGGGGCTTGCCATCAACGGCGAGGCAATGGTCGGCCGGATGGCGATCGCAGGCGAGTGGGGTCACAACCGGCTGCCAGCCTCTGACGATGCGCCGCTGGCGGCCGAGGAGTGGCCGGGGCCGGTCTGCTATTGCGGCCGGCGCGGCTGTGTCGAAACATTTCTGAGCGGACCGGGGTGGCTCGCGCGCCATCACGACCTTCATCCAGGTTCGAACGCCGATTCCGCCGAAGCGCTGGTCGATGCGATGCGTACAGGCCAGCCGGGCGCGCGCGCCAGTTTCGATCGCTACGTGGACAGGCTCGCGCGTGCCCTGGCGACGGTCATCAACATCATCGATCCGGATGCAATCGTTCTGGGGGGTGGCCTGAGTGCGGTGCGCGAGCTTTATGAGACCGTGCCGCGAGTCTGGGGGCGCCATGTTTTTTCAGACCGGGTCGATACCCTGCTGCTGCCGCCCAGGCACGGTGATTCGTCGGGCGTGCGCGGGGCGGCGTGGCTGTGGCCGCAGGCCCGCTGAGTGCCCCGATCGCTAGCCGCCGGCGACGGTCTCGAGCTCTTCCAGGGGCCAGCGGGGCCGCACACGAAACGTGCTGGGCGCCGAGGGCAGGCAGCCAGCGCGGGCCATGGCATTCAGCCTGAGGGCGCCTGCCAGCGCGATCATCGCGCCGTTATCGGTGCAGAGCGCCGGTGGAGGGAACCACACCCGAAACCGCTCGCGCGCGGCGGCCTCGAGAAGGCGCGTTCTCAGCTGTCGATTTGCGCTGACGCCGCCCGCGACCACCAGCCTGCCATGGCCGCACTCGCGGACTGCGCGGATTGCCTTGGCGGCCAGCACGTCGGTGATGGCGGTTTCCACCTCGAGGGCCAGCGCGGCGCGGGCGGCCTCGTCAGCCAGACCGCGCGAGACCTGGGTGCGTACGGCGGTTTTGAGGCCGCTGAAGCTGAAATCGAGCCCAGGGTCGTGGAGCATGGGCCGCGGCAGCTTGAAGCGTCCGGGCTCGCCCTGCGCCGCGAGCCGCGACAGAGCGGGCCCGCCGGGATAGCCCAGACCCAGGAGCTTTGCGCTTTTATCGAACGCCTCGCCTGCCGCGTCATCGAGCGTGTCACCCAGCAGCCGGTAGCGGCCAATATCCTCAACTTCAAGCAGTTGTGTGTGACCACCCGACACCAGAAGTGCCGTGAACGGCATGGGAGGCTGATCCTGCGCGAGAAGCGGCGACAGCAGATGCCCTTCGAGATGGTGGACGCCGATGCCAGGCAGCCCGAGCGCCCAGGCGAGCGATGCGCCGACCGCTGCACCCACCAGCAATGCGCCGGCAAGCCCAGGGCCCTCCGTCCAGGCAATTCCGTCGAGCTCGTTGGGTGCGAGGCCGCTGTCGGCAAGCGCCTGGCGCGCGAGCGGCAGAATGCGGCGAATATGGTCGCGCGAGGCCAACTCCGGCACGACGCCACCATAGCGTTCATGCATGTCGACCTGGGAATGGAGTGCCTGTCCCAGCAGCCCCCGCTCGGTGCAGTAGACCGCGAGACCGGTTTCGTCGCAGGAGCTTTCGATGCCGAGAACACGCATCGGCGTAGTATTGCACGGTGACTTCGGCGCCCGTGTACGACCTGATGGTGATTGGCGGTGGTGCTGCCGGCCTGATGTGCGCATCGGTAGCCGGCCAGCGCGGGCTGCGGGTTCTGCTCATCGATCACAGTGAGCGACGCGCCGAAAAAATCCGCATCTCCGGCGGTGGCCGCTGCAATTTCACCAACCTTGAAGGCGATCGGCCCGAGCGCTTCACCGGCGCTGATCCGCGCTTTGCGCGCTTCGCCCTGCGTGCCTATCCCCCGTCCCGCTTCATCGACCTGGTTCGCGCCTATCGAATCGGATTTCACGAAAAGCACAAAGGCCAACTGTTCTGCGACCAGTCGGCAGAGCAGATCATCGACATGCTCTCGGCCGAGTGCGCCGCCGGCCGGGTCGACGAACGCCGTCCGTGCCAGCTGGTCGCGCTTCAGCGGGAAGAGCAGGGGGCGCAAGCGTCCCGCTTTCGGGTCGACACTGACCTGGGCGCCTTTCGCGCCCGGGCCGTGGCGATTGCGACCGGCGGGCTCTCTATCCCCAAGATCGGCGCCACTGACCTGGGCTATCGCATCGCGCGCCAGTTCGGTCATCGCGTGGTCGAACCGCGGCCTGCGCTGGTACCGCTGGTTTTCGATCCGGCGTCCTGGGCTGAATTTGTGACGCTGGCTGGCGTGGCGTGCCCGGTACGGATTCAGACCGGCGAGTCCCCCGCCTTTGATGAGGATCTGCTCTTCACCCACCGGGGATTGTCGGGACCCGCGGTCCTTCAGACTTCCAGCTTCTGGCGGCCCGGGGCATCACTGACAGTCGATCTGCTGGCGGGTGCCGATGCGTCTGGCTGGCTCGCGCAAGAGCGCGAGCAGTCGGGCCGCCTGCCGCTTTCAAGCGTTCTGGCGCATCGGCTGCCGAGGAGGCTTGCCGCGCTCTGGAGCGAGCGCGTGCTGGGCGAGACCATTGCGCGCCGGAAATTCGCAGAGTTGGGGCGTCGCGATCTCGACCCGCTCACCGCCCGCCTGTCCGAGTGGTCGCTTCAGCCTACGGGTACTGAAGGCTATCGCAAGGCCGAGGTGACCTCGGGAGGGGTGGCGACCGATGACATCGATCCCCGCACGCTTCAGTCGCGCCGGGTGCCGGGGCTTTATTTCGTGGGCGAGGTGCTGGATGTCACCGGCTGGCTGGGCGGCTACAACTTTCAATGGGCCTGGGCTTCGGGTTTTGTGGCCGCACAGTCGGTCGGTCGCTGAGAGGCCGGCGGCCTGACGCTTGCACTGCGGCAGCGGTTCGGCCCGCCTTTTGACTCGAGTTCCAAGTTATGTGTAAACTTTCGGGTTCGATTGAAAGGGGGTGATTTTCAATGCCGACCATCCGGGTCAAGGAAAACGAGCCGTTCGACGTAGCGCTCAGGCGTTTCAAGCGAACGATCGAGAAAGCCGGAATCATCACGGAACTCCGCGCACGCGAGTTCTATGAGAAGCCCACCTCCGAGCGCAAGCGGAAGAAAGCGGCTGCGGTAAAGCGTCATTACAAGCGCATTCGCAGCCAGATGTTGCCCAAGAAACTCTACTGATGAGTGACTGCGCGCCCGTCCATCGGGCGCGCTTTCGGTGGGTGGCTCTTGCAGTGGGTGACTCATTGGGTAGATCAGGCAAAGGCTCACCATGAGTCTCAAAGACCGAATCAGCGAAGACATGAAATCGGCGATGCGGGCGCGCTAGTCCGATCGCCTGTCCGCATTGCGCCTGCTGCTGGCTGCAATCAAGCAGCGCGAGGTTGACGAGCGCATCACGCTTGATGACGCTCAGATCGCTTCGGTGGTGGAAAAGCTTTCCAAGCAGCGTCGCGACTCCATCACCCAGTTCGAGGCGGGGGGGCGTCAGGATCTGGCCGACCGCGAGAAATTCGAGTTGTCCGTGCTGCTCGCTTATTTGCCCGAGCAGGCCGACGCCAGCCAGATCTCAGCAGCCGTCGAGGCGGCCATTACCGCGACCGCCGCGGTGGGTCCCCAGGACATGGGTAAGGTCATGGCACAGCTCCGGTCGGTATTGGCGGGGCGTGCCGACATGGCCGCGGTGTCTGCTCAGGTAAAGGCCCGGTTGGCGCGCTAGACTCGCCGGGTGATTCCGCAGGACTTCATCCAGCAGCTGCTTGCCCGCGTCGACATCGTCGACGTGGTGGGGCGGCATGTAAAGCTCAAGCGCGCGGGCGCCAATTTCCTCGGCCTCTGCCCGTTTCACGGCGAAAAATCGCCCTCATTTACTGTCAGCCCCACCAAGCAGTTTTATCACTGCTTTGGCTGTGGCGCCCATGGGTCTGCGATCGGTTTCCTGATGGAGCATGCCGGTCAGGGCTATGTTGATGCGATTCGGGATCTGGCCCGCGAAGCCGGGATGACGGTTCCGGAGTCACGCGACATCGATCCCGCGGCCGCCGCTGCAGCGGCCTCAGAATCGCAGGGCCTGCTGGCGATTCTCGAAACGGCCGCGCGCCACTATCGTCAGCGGCTTAGGGATACACCCCGCGCGATCGACTACCTGAAGGGGCGTGGGCTCACGGGCGAAACCGCTGCCAGGTTCGGGATTGGCTACGCGCCGGCGCAGTGGCGGGGCCTGGAAGCCGCGGTTCCCGATTATTCGGCCGCGGTGCTGGCCACTGCGGGACTGGTCATCGAATCTCCGGTCGATGACCCGGGTGGTGGCGCTTCAGGCAGATCCACGGATGCTATGCACGGTATCTCCGGAGCCGAGTCCCCTGACACGGTTTCGGCTGTGCAGGCGGCAAGCCCCTCGGCGCAGGACCCGCATGAAAGCGAGGTTTCGGCGGGTGCTCCCCAGGGATTCCAGCGTCCGGGATCGGCTCCCGTGGCGCCGGCCCGAACACGTCGCTACGACCGGTTTCGCGACCGGATCATGTTCCCGATTCGCAATCCTCGCGGTCAGGTGATCGGCTTCGGCGGGCGTGTGCTCGATGGTGGCGAACCCAAGTACATGAATTCGCCGGAGACGCCGGTGTTTTCCAAGGGCCGCGAAATCTATGGCCTCTTCGAGGGCCGGGATGCCATTCGCCGCGAGGATTGCGTGGTCGTGGTGGAGGGCTACATGGATGTGGTGATGCTGGCCCAGCACGGCGTGGGCAATGCCGTCGCCACCCTGGGTACTGCCACCACCCCTGACCATGTTCGAAAGCTCATCCGACTGGCCTCGCGTCTGGTGTTTTCATTTGATGGGGACGCTGCCGGTCGCAAGGCTGCGTCAAGAGCGCTGGCGGTGTGCCTGCCCCATACGGCTGACACCCGAAGGATTGATTTTCTGTTCCTGCCGCCCGAGCATGACCCCGACAGTTTCGTACGCGAGCAGGGGGTGGAGGGCTGGCGCGAACTTCTCGGCAAAACGGCGCCGCTGTCCGAAGTTCTGCTCCGTGAGCTTGCGGCCCAGACTGACCTCAACGCGCCAGAAGGGCGCGCGATGCTACTCGCCAAGGCGCGCCCCATGATGACCGAGCTGGCTGCGCCCGCGCTGCGACTACAAATCGTTCATCGCCTGGCTGCGCTTGCGCAGGTTACGGTTGCCGAGGCTGAGCGCTTTCTTCAGCTCGAGCGGTCTTCCCGTGGTTTTGAAGGGGGGGCCGATCGAAGTGCCCCCCGGGGGGACGGTCAGCGAACCAACCGGGGCGACCCGGCCTCTTATGACGGAAAAGGGCGTAAGGGGCGTGGCGAGCGCGCGGGTCCCCCGCGGACAGGCTACCGCACCGAGGCGCCGAGGGTACGCGTACCCGTCGCGGCCCCCGACCTCGAGGCACGTTCGCGTCTGTTGCTGGCGCTGCATCCGGCACTTGCCCGAACGCTTGATGCGGGCGAAGCGTGGGTCCCCAATGGGCTCGCCGAGTGGATCCGAAAGATTGCATTGCTGCCGGCTGGGAGCACTTTCGCCAGCGTATGCGAGGCGCTGCGAGGCTCAAGCACGGAGGAAGTGCTGCGCCTGGAGCGTGCGGGAGGCGCCGATGCGGCCGGGATTTCCGAGTTGAGCGCTGACGAAGCCGCGCTCGAACTGGCGGGCGCGCTGGAACAGCTCAAAAGCCGCTGGGCGCGCCAGCAGATCGAACAGCTGGTGATGTCGGGTGTGCATACCGAAGAGCAGCGGCTCCGCTACGCCACCCTGCTTAAGATGACCCGGTCCATGGTAAAGTGATAGGTTTTCTCCGCAAAACGCGGGGCGAGCGCCTGGAGGCGGGCGGGAAGGTGCAGACGAAAGAGGCGCAGACGACGGCGTCGCGTCTGAATGGCAGATGGCTAGACGGATGTTCAAGCAAGGCGTTCCGGCAAACGGGGGTGACTGATGAAGAAAACGACTACGAAACCAGCGGCTAAGGTGGCTAACACGGTTACCAGCGCGGGTGCCAGAAAGGCAGCCGTCAATGCCGCTTCGAAAGCTTCTGCAAAAGCCGCTTCCAAAGCCCCCGCAAAAGCCGCTTCAAGGGCCTCCGCAACAGTTGCTCCGAGGGCCTCCGCAAAGGTTGCTCCGAGGGCCTCCGCAAAGGTTGCTCCGAGGGCCTCTGCAAAAGTCGCTTCAAAAGACTCCGCAAAGACCGCTTCGAGGGCGGCCGTGACATCTCTGGCCAAGGGCGCCGCCCGCAGCGCCGCCAAACCTGTCGCGGCCCGGTCGGCTGCGCAATCTTCCAAACCCGCTTCCCGCGTTGCCGTCGAAACAGCGGCCAAGCCCGCTGCGAAAGCTGCATCGCTGCCCGCGAAGAAGGCAGCCGGAGCGGCCAAGCCTGCTGCTCAGGCTGCGTCGAAGTCGGCTGCTAAGAGTGCTTCGAAGTCGGTAGCCAAGGCGAAAGCGCCGGCCAAACCAGCTACCAGGGCCGCCGCCAAGCCCGCCTCAAAGCCTGCTTCCAAACCTGCCGCAACGGCAACTGCCAAGCCAGCTGCTAAGGTGGCCGCCAAGCCTGCGGCCGCACCGGCGAAATCCTCTGTGAAGCCGGTGGCCAAGCCTGCTGTCAAGGTCGTCGCGACCAAGCCGGATGCCGCCAAGGCGGTTGCCGTGCCCGCCGTGAAAGCTGCGGCCAAGGCGGCCGTTTCCTCGGGTGATGCGCCAGCGTCCAAGGCGCCTGTCCAGGCTGCCGTTGCGGCAAAGCCCGCGCCCAAATCGGAAATCGTTGCTGGCACCGTCAAGAAGGCGGTACCCGCAGCGGTGAAACCCGTTGCTGCTACGCCGGCGGAGCCGGCTCCCGCCAAGGCCGCTCCCGCCAAGGCCGCTCCCGCCAAGGCCGCACCCGCCAAGGCCGCACCCGCCAAGGCCGCACCCGCCAAGGCCGCACCCGCCAAGGCCGCTCCCGCCAAGGCCGCTCCCGCCAAGGCTTCGGGTGCCGCCAAGGCTTCGGGTGCCGCCAAGGCTTCGGGTGCCGCCAGCTCCGCTGCCGAGGTTACAGCCAAACCCGCCGCTGCCCCAGAGGAAGCCAAAGCCGCCAAGACCGCCAAACCCGGTAAGCCAGGGCGGCCTGCCAAGGCCCGTGCCGAAGGCGACGAAGACCTCGACGACTCGGGCGACAGCTCCGATCAGGTTGAAGCCTTTGATGAAGCCGATGTTGAAGCCGAGCCCATTCCTGAAGTGCCGGTGGTTGCGGTCAAGCCCACCAAGCGCGGCAGCCGCGCCAGGGAAAAGCAGCTCCTCAAGGAGCTGGGCGGCCGCTCGGGTATCACTGAAGAGCAGCGCGAGGCCACCCGTAACAATCTCAAGACGCTGATCAAGCTCGGCAAGGAGCGAAGCTTTCTGACCTACGCCGAGATCAATGACCATCTCCCTGAAGATCTGGTCGAGGCCGAAGCGATTGAATCGATTGTGAGCACGTTCAACGACATGGGCATCGCGGTCTACGACCAGGCGCCCGATGCCGAAACGCTGCTGATGGCCGACACCACGCCGGTGGCAAACTCCGATGACGACGCCGAGGAAGAGGCCGAGGCAGCGCTGTCAACCGTCGACTCGGAATTTGGCCGAACCACCGATCCGGTCCGCATGTACATGCGTGAAATGGGATCGGTTGAGCTCCTCACGCGCGAGGGCGAAATCGAGATCGCCAAGCGGATCGAGGATGGGCTCAAGCACATGATCCTCGCCATCTCGGCCTGCCCGACCACCATCCGGGAAGTGCTGGACCACGCTGATCGGATTCGGGCGGGCACCACGCGGATCGACGAAGTGGTCGACGGCCTGATCGATCCGAACGCTCAGGAAGTCGAGTTGGTAGCGGCGCCTGCGCCCGCCGAAGAAGCCGATTTCGATGATGAAGAGGGTGGCGATGGCGGTGGCGCCAACACCGCTCGCCTCGAGGAACTCAAGCGCGATGCGCTCGTGAAATTCGAGCTGATCAGCTCGGGTTTTGACCGGATGCGGGTTGCTTTCGAAAAAGACGGCTACCAGAGCAAGTCTTATCTCAAGGCACAGAGCGAAATCCGGGACGAGCTGATGACGATCCGCTTCACCGCGAAAATCGTCGAGAAGCTTTGCGACACCTTGCGCAGCCAGGTCGAAGAGGTTCGTAAACTCGAACGCTCGATCGGCGAAATCTGTGTCCGTCGCGTGGGGATGCCCCGTGAACATTTCCTGGCGTCGTTCCCGGGCAATGAAACCAATTTGCGCTGGGTTGACGCTGAACTTGCCAAGGCTTCCTCATGGCAGCAGGTGCTTACGCGAAATGTCCCCGCCATTCAGGACCTCCAGCAAAAGCTTATTGACCTGCAGGTACGGGTGGTGCTGCCCCTGGCCGATTTGAAAGACATCAATCGTCAGATGACCACGGGCGAAACCCGTGCGCGGCAGGCCAAGCGGGAAATGACCGAAGCGAATCTGCGGTTGGTGATCTCGATTGCCAAGAAGTACACCAACCGGGGCCTTCAGTTTCTCGATCTGATTCAGGAAGGCAATATCGGCCTGATGAAGGCCGTTGATAAGTTCGAATATCGTCGCGGCTACAAGTTTTCCACTTACGCAACCTGGTGGATCAGGCAGGCCATCACGCGGTCAATTGCCGATCAGGCGCGCACCATCCGTATTCCGGTTCACATGATCGAAACGATCAACAAAATGAACCGTATCAGCCGCCAGATTCTTCAGGAAACCGGGCAGGAACCCGATCCGGCAACGCTCGCTACGCGGATGGAAATGCCGGAAGACAAGATTCGCAAGATCCTGAAAATCGCGAAAGAGCCGATCTCGATGGAAACACCCATCGGTGACGATGACGATTCGCATCTTGGTGATTTCATTGAAGACACCACCACGCTTGCACCGGCCGATGCAGCGCTTCACGGTTCGATGCGCGATGTGGTGAAGGAAGTGCTCGATTCACTGACCCCGCGTGAGGCCAAGGTGCTTCGCATGCGGTTTGGCATCGAAATGAGCACCGACCACACCCTCGAAGAAGTGGGCAAGCAATTTGACGTCACACGAGAGCGTATTCGCCAGATTGAGGCCAAGGCGCTTCGTAAACTGCGCCATCCCACGAGAGCCGATAAGCTGAAAAGCTTTCTTGAAGGGCAGTGAGGCAATCAGGGGTGGCCGTTCGCCCGTTGGGATATGGTGGCGCGCTGGCGCCCATTTCTCGTCGGGCACGCCGCGTGTGGTCCGTTGGCTGAACGCGCGGCCATCTGAGCGGTGAGTGGCGTCGGGCATTTTGGTGCGGGCGTGGCCGCTGCCCTGGGTGCGGTGATGATCTGGGGGTTTCAGATTCCCCTGGGCAAACAGGTTCTCGAGCAACTCGACGGGTTTTCGCTGGGCCTGCTGCGGTATGTAACGGCCATGGTCGGTTTTGTCGCGCTCCTGGTCTGGAAAGAGGGATGGGCGGCGGTTTCCCCGGTGGGTCACTTTCGGGTGTTGTCGGTGGCGGGTGGAATCGGCATTGCCGGATCCGTCATGCTGGTGTTTGCCGGTCTGGCGCTCACCCGGCCCGAATCGGCCGCCATCATCGGCGCACTTCAACCTGCGATTGCCGTGCTGGCTCAATGGCTGCTTGAGCGCAGGCGCCCCGAGCGGTTCACCCTTGCATGTATTGCGGTGGCGTTTTTTGGTGTGTTGCTGGTGGTGACGCGAGGGGGCAGTGCACTGGCGACCGATATGGCGATCACCGTTGATGAATTGATCGGAAACTCGCTGGTGTTTCTCGGGTCGATTGCGTGGGTGACCTACTCGGTATCGACGCGTTCGATTTCGCACTGGTCGAGCGCGCGAATTTCAGCCCTCACCTGCCTGTTCGGCGTGGCTGCGGCAACCCCCGTGTGGTGGCTCGCACACGCTGCGGGCGCCACCTATTTTCCTGCGCAGATCGATGGCGCGCTCATCGTCAAGATTGCGTTTCTTGCGATTTTCGGGGCGCTGGTTGCAATCTTTCTGTGGAATATCAGCCTGCGCCGAATTGGCACACTCAATTCTGTGCTGCTCAGCAACCTCACGCCCGTGGTGGCGTTCGCCATTCTGGCGGTGATGGGCGCGCAGTTCACTTCAGCTGAACTGGTGGGCGCAGCGCTGGTTGTGCTCGCGCTGGGAGCCAATAATCTCCATCAGCGACGTCTTCGGGGCGCGCCCGGTAGCCTCCGTTGAATTCATCAGGCGCCTACCGGTCTACAATTCGAGTTTCGGGCCTCTAGCTCATGCTTGGTTAGAGCAGCGGACTCATAATCCGTTGGTGCCGGGTTCGACTCCCGGGGGGCCCACCAAAACAGTGGCATGGGGGGAACCGAATGTCAGCAGCAAGTCGGTACTGGGATCGTGCGTCTGGATTTCTGATCAACTCTTCCCCCTTGATGATGAGGAGCCTGAAGAGCCTGATCTGGCTCCCCTTGTTTTACTCCACGCTTGTTACCGAGGATGCATGGGCGCAGCGGCCTGCTGAACTGCGTATCTATCAGACGGACTCGGTGGGCAATATTCGGTACCACGCGCCTTCATGGACAGTTCAGTCCGATGGCCGGGTGATCGAAACGAATAGCTACGGCGTGAAGCTGTATCACAGACAGCAGTACAAAATTGTTGGCAATCAATCGGTGCCGATCGACTCGGTGGGCAATCCGCAGCCGCACAAAAACGTAACAGTTCGTCGCTAGATGTTTTTCCGGTCGACCGATTGATGTCGTTATCAGTAGCTCGTGTTGCAGAAAGCCTGTCTAGCCGGCTTTTACCTGATGCCACACTGAAAATTCTCCCAACCCACGGGCGGAACGTTGGTCGAGCTCTTCAGGGTTTACTCCGGCAAAGTCGGTGCATATGCTTTGGAGCGTGGTTCATTCCAGCGACTGTTTGGGGCACTTGCTCACTCGTATGCCGGATCTGGGATCCCGATTCTTGCATGTGCTCGTGATCGCCACACTGCCGCTTGATATTTCGACGTGACGGGAAGTTTCTTCAGCCGAGAAATCTAAGGTGGCCATTTGTCGGACGCTAGTCGTGACCCATCCAATACAGTTGCTGAGATGATTAGGCCGCATGAGGGCGCTGGGTGGAGCACGAGTCGGCTGAAGTGCGTGATCTCATGTTACGTGTTCATTGGCCTGCTCTGGGTGGTGGCGTCATATTTGCCGAGGCTAACTGTTTTGTGGTTCGGGGCGGCCGTGCTGGTGCTCGCAGTTCCCGCGACGATGGCACTTTGGTACCAGGCAGTAGTGACTAAGCTGATCGAACTCCAACAATTTCGGTCCGACTCTGTTTTGTATTGGCTGCGCAGCCGTCGAACACTTGCACTTTTGTGGCGGGGCTTGGTGGCGCTCTTGTTGAGCGCTGCTTTTCTGTTCCAGAGCGTGTTTTTCAAACGTTGGGAATGGTGGCTGCTCGCGCTCGCACCAGCTTTGTATTGGGTTGTCTTCCGGGTCGTTGAAGCCCGCTCAAAGCTCCAGTTCTCGCACGTGGTCTTCCGGCAGCGATGGTCATTCCGCTTCGCGGCTTTTTTGACGACTTTGACTCTGGCGCTCGTTTGGTGGGTTTTTGCTCGGAGTCCTGCGCAAGAGGGGACCCCTCAAGTTCTTGATCGCGTACACGAATTGCAGGCCGCATGGTTGCTGTCGCCGTCCGCCACTGTCCGGTGGGCTTTGGATGCACTTGCTTGGGGACAGGCGGCGCTCGAGTCGGCGGAAACTCTGCCGAATTCCTGGTGGAAAAGTGCGCTCTTCTTCGTTATGGCGCCTTTGTCTATGTTCTATTTTGTGGGGTTAAGCATCGCTGGTTTGTCGATGCCAGCAAAAGAACTGCGACGTGTCTTTAGCCCTCATCTGACGGCGGGCGATCCGGCGTCGAGCGTTGGGGTGGGGCAGGCTGCTGTATTGGCTGCTATCGGAACCGTTGTTGTCATAGCGTTTTTCCAGACGATCGCATACCTCGAGCATCGATTCCGCGCGGCTGATAGTCCATTGGCAACCAAAGAAGTGCCTTGTGAGCGCATCGATGGCAAGGTCTACGCTTTGAATACCACGGCCGCACTTACTTCGCTTTTTGGCGAAGTACAGACGAGGCTTGCTGGCCATCAGGCAAATGCCTGCTCGGCAATTGCAGCTATTGAGGCTGATGCTGCCCAGGGCGTCGATGCATACCTTGACTGGTACTTCAGTCTAACCGCGGAATGGCTTCGACTTGCAGCGCTCCTGTCTGGCGATGTTGACGTTTTGCTGGAGGCCAAATTTGCGCAACTGGTACTGGGCGGGCCGGATCTGGCAACGCGAGTTGCTTCTGTGCGGAAGGCTTTCGAGTCGCAGTGGGTGGAGGTTTTAGAAGCTCAAGTCCGTTCATTGGGTATCTTGGGAAACAACTCTCTGGTCCTGGATGAACGGTCCTGCAAGGTTGTAAAAGACAGTTCAATGAAGCCTCTGTCCCTGAACTTGGAGGAGAGCAAAATCAGGTTAAGGGGTGCCGCGGGTAGCGGTTTGATCACTGGTGCGCTGGCTGCTCAAGTGACAGCTGAAGCCATGAGTCAGCTGAGCATGAAAACTGCCAGCAAGGTTCTCGCTAAAGTGGCCACTAAAAAGGTCCTGGGCAAAGCCGCATCGGCGGCTGCGGGTGCCGCGGTCGGAGCCGCTGCGGGCAGTGTGGTTCCAATGTTCGGAACAGCGATTGGGGCTGGTGTTGGTGCAGTTGTTGGGCTGGTTACGTCGGCGTCTGTTGATATGACATTGCTGATGCTCGAAGAAAAGGTTACCCGCGACGATATGCGAAAGGAACTGCTTGCAGCGGTTCGTCAATCGCTTCTACCGTCCCACGCCGCATTCGCTTGCAGTGCGACTGAAGTCGCGGGGACCGCGAAGAAATAGGGCGCCGCAAGCGAATTTAAAGGGTCTGGTAGCCCAAGGACACCCCGCAGCGCAGAAGGGAGTACGCGAAATTTCCTTGCCTGGTTGGCTTGGATTGCGTTTGGTCAGGTAGACCGGTTAAGTTCCGCGTCTATACGCTCGAGACGTCTGGCTAACAGCGCACTGTTCGGTGCCGGATCCAGCTCCCCGGAGACCACCGAACAGCGGCCAACCGTTACCCTCAGGCGGGCGTTGCGCTCGCAGCGATAAGAAATTGTTCCTTGGATGCGCCCTGGGCGATTTTCTGTGCAAGCCAAACCGGGGGGCGACCACGGCCGCTCCAGGTGGCTCCGCTGTCGGGATCGCGAAACTTCGGTGCTACGGGTGATTTGGGTTTTGCAGCAGCCCGGCGACGGCCTTTTGTAGCCGCTTTGACGCGCGGGCCTGTGGCGGCCAGATCCTGAACCGAAACCCCCAGTTTTTTCATGAGTGTCTTCACGCGCTCCACCGCGCGGACTTTCTTGGAATCACGGGCTGATTCAAGTGCCTTTGCCTGGGCCTCAAGACGTGCGATCTGTTTTTTAATTGCTTCGTAGCTGCGAGCCATGGTTATTTAATCCGGGCTAAAAAAGGGAAGCTGGAATTTATCAGCTTTTTGTTTTTCCGCGCAATTTGTCACTAAATAAAAAAATCCAGGATTGAGGGTTTGCCAATATGCCTGCAACAATTCCGAATTAATGTCGACTTTAATCAATTATTGCAAGCCGATGATTAATCAACTAATTTTTGCTTAACCGGTTGTTTTTGGTTGTGGGATTTTTGATTGCAGGGTGTTGTAAGACTGCATAAATTGAATCAGGGCGGTCGCACTATCGGATCAGCAGTCCGCCCACCGAGTCTCCCCATGCCTGAATGGGTCCGAGTGGGTTACGGGTAATTGATATTTCCTCGATTTTCGGCTGTCCTCCGAACGCATGGTAAATCGCCAGATCATCGAGAAACACGATCAGCGCATTGAATGTCCAGCCTGTCATCAATACTTCCCGCCTGAAGGAAAGCGAATCGAGCCAGAAATTTCCCTGCCGCTGCCGCGTAATGCGGCGTACGCTGATCGATAACCCGGTACGCCGCCGCCCCGCTGCCAGACAGGCCTGCAGACCTGAATCGAGTATTCCGGTCTTCACCATTTCTGCTGTGGAAAATTTCTGCAGTAACTCTGGCCACGACAAAATTGTGACCGCCGGATTCCGGTAAGGATCAAATCCATCCGAAAGTAATTCGGCACGTCGGGTCTGGTACGGGATGATTTGCTCGATCGATTGTCTGGCCTGGTCGAATTCCTGCCACGCCATTTTGGTTTCGTCGCTGGAGCGTGGCAGAAGCGAGCTGCAGGCGGAGAGGGCAAGGCAAACCAGTAACACCGTCGATACGCAGGCGTGCCGGCAGCGCGTGGGCGTGTTCAACATAGGGTTGATCATGCGACGTTTAGCGTGCCCGGTGCGTGCACCACCCATGCGGCGCTTGCCGTGACTCAAGCGTTTCGACGCATCCGGTCATCAGGCCACCGTTTTGTCTGGCGCCGATCTGGGCGCACAATGACGGGTTTCCCAAACTTAACTGAGCCTAAGCCAGGTCCGGTCGGGCGAATGCGTTGGGCTGAAGCGATAAGCCGAAGCGAAAGAGCACACCCGAACGCCCCCAGGCGAAGGCCCCACTGCGTGAATACCACTCCTCCCGTCGCTCAAGAACCCCACCTCTCGGCCCCCGGCGAATCAGCGCCCATCGCCGTCTCCGCAGAGCCAGTTCCTGGCGTCACGTTTCAGTCGTTTGCGCTCGCCGAGCCCATTCTGAGGGCAGTCCACGAGATGGGCTACCGCGAGCCCACACCGATTCAGGCTCAGGCCATTCCGGTGGTGATGCAGGGCCACGACGTGATGGGGGCTGCCCAGACTGGCACAGGCAAAACTGCGGGGTTTGCACTCCCCATTCTTCAGCGGCTTCTGCCGCATGCCAACCCCAGTGCTTCACCGGCGCGTCATCCGGTCCGGGCGCTGATTCTTGCGCCCACCCGCGAACTCGCCGACCAGATCTATGTGAACGTGCGCGAATACGCGCGTCATACCCATTTGCGCAGCGCCGTGGTGTTTGGTGGCGTTGATATTGCGCCGCAGATTGCGGCGCTGCGCCAGGGGTGCGAGGTGCTGATTGCCACACCGGGTCGACTGCTCGACCATCTGGGCCAGCGCACGGTCACGCTCGCCCAGGCCGAAATTCTGGTGCTGGACGAAGCTGATCGCATGCTCGATATGGGCTTTCTGCCCGACATCCAGCGGATCATCAATACGCTGCCCGTCAAGCGGCAGAACCTCATGTTCTCTGCCACGTTTTCAGAGGACATTCGAAAGCTTGCTTCCAGTTTCCTCCGGCACCCGATCTCGATTGAAGTGGCGCGCCGCAATGCGGCCGCTGACACGGTCGAGCAGGTCGTGTATCGCGTGGCTGACACCGGGTCCAAGCGGGCGGCTGTGGCACAACTGATCCGCGATCGCGGCATCAGCCAGGTCATCGTCTTTACCAACACCAAGATTGGTGCGAGCCGACTGGCGCGAGAACTTGAGCGCGACGGACTCAACGCCAGCGCCATTCACGGCGACAAGTCTCAGCAGGAACGACTCACCACGCTCGAAGGCTTCAAGCAGGGCGAGGTGAGCGTTCTTGTGGCCACCGATGTGGCCGCTCGCGGGCTCGATATCGCCGAGCTGCCTGCAGTGATCAACTACGACCTGCCCTACAGCCCGGAAGACTATGTGCACCGTATTGGTCGCACAGGCCGCGCGGGTGCAAGCGGGCTCGCTCTCTCACTCATGACGGGTAATGATGAGCGGCTGCACCAGGACATCGAAAAGCTTCTCAAGCGCAAGCTCGAGGTGCGCACGCTCTCGGTTGAACGGCCGGTCACGGATGATGGCGAGCGTAGTGGCCGGCGTCGCGAAGTCGATGACCGCCCGCCGCGTCGAAGCCGCGACGAACGCGTTTCGCGCTCCACTGATCGTCGGGCCCCAACGCCCGCTGCGGCGAACGTCGACCCGTTCTTCCTCAAGCCCTACGAGCCGTCTGCAACCGCAGCCGGAGCGCCCGATCAGCCGCCGGCAGCACCGGTCAGAAGCGCGGGCCGCCCTGCGCGCCGGGTCGCCATGCTTCTGGGCGGCGGACCGCCCAAGCGCTAGCGGGTGAACGCATTGCCTGGTACGCCCTGGCGCGCGTCCTGCATATAAGGGCTCGCTCCCCAGTACTCGGTGGCCCGGTCCCAAAACGCTGAGAGCGAATCGGTCTCCACCGGCTGGAGTCCCAGATGCTGCATGGCCTGGTTCAATGCCCTGACGGGTTGCGACACGTCGATGGGTTGCGCGCCGGTCTGTTTGGAGAGCTTCTGTCCGTCGGCAGCCAGCACCACTGGAATGTGCATATAGCGTGGCTGAGGGAGCCCCAGCAGTTGCTGCAGGTGAATCTGCCTCGACGTTGAGCCTTCCAGATCACAGCCCCGTACCACGTCGGTGATGGCCTGGTCGCCATCGTCCACCACCACCGCAAGCTGATAGGCCCAGACCCCATCGGCGCGGTAAACGACGAAATCGCCTACCGTGGATTGCAGGTCGTCGTGATGCGCGCGGCCGCTGCGGTCGCGCCAGACGACCGGGCCGGTCGGGACACGCACCCGCCAGGAGCGGGCGCTCCGCCCATTGGGGAGCCCATGGCGGCAGGTGCCCGGATAAATCAGCTCGCGCCCCGGGGGCTCGTCGTTCGCATGCGCAGACCCCTTGGTGGTGACGCCCCGGGCCGTCGCGCCAGACGGGCTCCAGTTGAGGCGCGAGTCGGCGAGTTCGGCGCGGGTGCATCCACAGGGATAGACCTGGCCGGCGGCGCGCAGTCGATCAAACGATGCTGCGTAGCGGGCCCGTCGCGTACTTTGAAAAATTGGCTCGCCGTCGGGTCGCATGCCCAGGCCGTCGAGGACCGCGAGGATGGCCTCGGTTGCACCCTTCCGAACGCGTGGGCTGTCGACATCTTCGATGCGCAGCAGCCACTCGCCGCGGTGTGCGCGAGCGTCGAGGTAACTCGCCAGTGCCGCAACCAGGGAGCCCGCGTGCAGCGGGCCAGTGGGGGAGGGGGCGAACCGACCGACATAGCCCGGTCGAGCCGCCGGTTGCGGGGCGCGAGCTTCAATGGGCGGGGTCATGCGTCGGGGGTCCGGTAAATCAGCGTTCGCATCATCGGCTTCTTTTCGATCAAGATCCGCTCGTCTTTACACTGATGCAATTCATAACCCTCGCATTCCGGAACGGCGTCGTTCCGGACTCATGAATGGTGCTCTCCAATGATGACGATCCGACGTTCCGATGAGCGCGGCCAGGCCGATCTGGGCTGGCTGCAATCGCGCCACAGTTTTTCCTTTGCTTCCTACCAGGATCCGGCGCATGTCAATTTTGGCCCGCTGCGGGTGATCAACGAAGACTGGATTGCGCCAGGCACAGGCTTTGGCATGCACGGCCACCGCGATATGGAAATCATCACGTATGTGCTGGAGGGCGCCATCACGCACCGCGACAGTATGGGCAACTCATCGGTCATCCGTGCGGGCAGCATCCAGAAAATGAGCGCGGGAACAGGCGTGATGCACTCTGAACACAATCGTGAAGCAGCCACCACCACCCACATGCTGCAGATCTGGATCATGCCGAATCGTCTGGCAATTGAGCCTGGTTATGAGGAGCGCCTGATTGACGATGGCGCGCGCCGCGGTCGACTCGCGCTGATCGCCTCGGGCAGCACGGGTGATGATGCCGTGCATATCTGCCAGGATGTGCGTCTGTGGGCGGGGCGGTTCGACGGTGCGGAGCGTGAGCAGCGCGTGTCGGACATGAGCCGCCGGCTGTATGTTCATCTGGCCCGGGGCACGCTCCGCGTCAACGGCCAGGCGCTTGAGGCGGGTGATGCCGTCATGCTGGTCAATGAACCCGAATTGACGCTCGACTCGGGCGCGGCGGCCGAGGTGCTGGTTTTTGATCTGCCCTGAATCGGGACACACGCCATGTCACTTGTTGTGATTGCCTATCACTCCGGCTATGGCCATACCCGCCGCGTCGCGCAGGCGGTGCGCGAAGGTGCTGCGTCGGTGGCCGGCACCCGGGCCGAATGGATCGATGTGAGCACCATCGACGATCACGGGTGGGATCTGCTCGCGGATGCCGATGCCATCGTATTCGGCGCCCCCACCTACATGGGCGGGGCTTCGGGTGTGTTCAAGACCTTCGCGGACGCGTCCTCGCGGGCCTGGTTCTCGCAGGTGTGGAAAGACAAACTGGCGGGCGGCTTCACCTGCTCGCTTGCCATGAGCGGCGATAAATACTCGACCCTCATGTATTTCGTCACCCTCGCCATGCAGCACGGCATGGTCTGGGTGGGTAATGCCATGATGCCCTCGGCGGTCGCGGGGGCGCCTGAGCAGATGAATCGCATCGGTTCGACGATAGGCGTGATGGCGCAGGCCGACAATCTGCCAGCCGAGCAGAGTCCTCCCCAGGGCGATCTGGACACCGCGCATGCCTACGGTGAGCGAATCGCCGGCTTTGCGAGACTTCGGGCGCGCTGACTGCACGTGACGCCCAGCGCTTGCGGGCAACCCCGCGCCAGGCACGCTGCTTACCGATCAGCGGGGCGGGCTGCGTGTCGCAAGGGTGTTGATCACCAGCGCGGTGAGTACCACCACGCCCCCCTGCAGCGTGGCGGCCGGTGTGGCTTCGCCCGCGAACAGCCAGGCCCAGAGCGGGCCCAGAACCACTTCGAGAAGCGCAATCAGCGCTACCTCGTGGGGCGCGAGCCAGGCGAGCGCGCGGACCATCAGCCAGCAGGGCAGCGCCAGTTGAAACGCCCCGAGGAAAGCGAGAATCAGGAGATCACGCCCGCCGGTGGCAAGCGGCCAGGCGACGGGCAGCATGGCTGCGCATGAGATCAGCGCACCCAGCAGCACCGCGGGTGCGAGATCAAGTTCGGCGTGAACCCTTCTTAACGTGACCAGGTTGATGGCCGAGGCGAGCGGTACGCCCAGCGCGATGAGAATGCCCGTGAGTCCGTCTGCCGAGATTGCCTCGTGCACCATCCACCAGATACCGGCACCGGCTGCCAGGATCGCCACCCAGGTGACGCGCCGGATGGTCTGTCCGAGAACGACCCGTGCCAGCAGGGCGGCGAGGAGCGGCGACAGCCCGATGACCAGAAGCGTGTTGGCGACGCTGGTTCGCGTGAGCGCGATCATGAAGCAGGTGAACATCACCGCCCACATGAGGCCTGAGAAGAGGCCCGTCCAGCCCATTCTCAGCACCTTCGCCAGCGGCAGGCCGCGCTCCTGGACAGTGAGGATGGCCAGCATGGCGATGGCGCAGAACAGGCTGCGCCAGAAGCTGAGTTCGAACCCGCGCGCGTTCTCCAGCATGCGGGTGAGCGCGCCGGCGCTGCTCCAGAGCACAGCGCAGCCCACCATCAGCCAGGCCGCGCCGCGGGGTGAAGCGGGGAAACTCATGCGGATTTTCCGGACGGGTGGGATGAAAACATGGGGGAAATGCGTGAAGGTGAGCGCATGCTTTCTTCAAAACCCTTGCCGATTAATGAGGCTGCAGCCGAACACCGGCATGCGACGTGAATGGATGTTGCCACACCGTTGATCGGTCAGGCGGGTAGAATTTTGGACATGAGCGCCCCTCAATTCGTCCACCTGCGGGTCCACACCGAATATTCCATCAGCGACTCGATCGTTCGCATCGACGCGCTGGTGGAGGCCGCGCAGGCCGACCAGCAGCCTGCGCTTGCCATGACCGATCTGGCCAATCTGTTTGGCTGGGTGAAGTTCTACAAGGCCGCGCGCGCCGCCGGGATCAAGCCAATCTGCGGGGTGGATGCCTGGATCACCAACGAGACGGAGCGCGATCGGCCATACAGGATGTTGCTGCTCGCGCGAAACGCCGCCGGATATCTTCGTCTCTGCGCGCTGCTGAGCCGCGCCTGGCTGGAAAACGAATATCGCGGCCGTGGAGAGATCCGCGCCGAGTGGTTTGACGAGCCGGCAGCCGATGGTGGCCGCGCGGGCGAGGGCCTGATCGCGCTGTCGGGTGCCCACCACGGCGAGGTCGGGCAGGCGCTCCTCACCGGCAGTCTGGCGCAGGCGACGCCGGCGGCACTGCGTTGGGCGCAGCGTTTTCCTGGCGCCTTCTATCTCGAGGTGCAGCGTACCGAGCAACCCGAGTCGGCAGCGCAAACGATTGCGGCTGCGCGGCTCGCCGCCCGGCTCGACCTGCCCCTGGTGGCTACGCAACCCGTGCAGTATCTGCTCACCGATGATTTTCGCGCGCATGAGGCGAGGGTCTGCATTGCTGAAGGCGAAATTCTCGCCAACCCGCGCCGGTCGCGGCGTTTTGACGGGGCCATGCACTTCCGGACGCAGCAGGAAATGGCCGAGCTGTTCGCCGATCTTCCCTCGGCTCTGCAGAACAGCGTGGAAATCGCCCGTCGCTGCAGCGTGCCCATGACACTGGGCAAACCTCGCCTGCCGCTTTATCCGGTGCCTGACGGCATCACGCTCGACCAGCACATGCGCGACCTGTCGCTTGAAGGCCTGCAGCGGCGTCTCGGACCCGAGGTTGCGGCCGAGCGCTGGGAGCAGTATCGCCATCGGCTTGAATACGAGTGCGACACCATCGTCAAGATGGGTTTCTCGGGCTACTTCCTGATCGTGGCCGACTTCATCAACTGGGCCAAGCGGAACAATGTGCCGGTCGGCCCGGGGCGCGGATCGGGTGCAGGTTCCATCGTGGCCTGGGCGCTTGGCATCACCGATCTCGATCCGATTCCCTACGCGCTACTCTTCGAGCGCTTCCTGAACCCGGAGCGCGTGTCGATGCCCGACTTCGACATCGACTTCTGCCAGGACAAGCGCCAGCTCGTGATCGAGTATGTGCGCAACAAGTACGGCGAGCATGCGGTGTCGCAGATCGCCACCTTCGGCACGATGGCCTCCAAGGCGGTCATCCGTGACGTGGGCCGTGTGCTCGACATGAGTTACACGTTTTGCGATCAGCTCTCAAAGCTGGTGCCGGTGGTTCAGAACAAGCCGCTGTCGCTTGCGAAGGCGCGCGAGGCCGAACCCGTACTCGCCGAGCGGGAGCGCAACGAGGACGAGGTTCGCGAACTGCTCGCGCTTGCCGGTCGTCTCGAAGATCTCACGCGAAATGTGGGCATGCACGCCGGGGGCGTTCTGATTGCGCCTGGCCGGCTGACCGACTTCTGTCCGCTCTACAAGCAGCCCGGCGCCGAGGGGGGCGTCGTGAGCCAGTTCGACAAGGACGACGTCGAAGCGGTGGGCCTGGTGAAGTTCGACTTCCTCGGACTTCGCAACCTCACCATCATTCGCATGGCTGAGGAGTTCATCAACGCGCGGCATCCGGGCCTGGGCCTTGATCTGGCCTTACTCAAATTCGACGACCCGGCCGCCTACAAGGTGCTTCGCGAGGCCAACACCACCGCGGTGTTCCAGCTGGAAAGCGACGGCATGAAAAAGCTTCTGAAGAAGCTTCAGCCCGACCGCTTCGAGGACATCATCGCCGTGCTTGCGCTTTATCGTCCGGGCCCCCTCAACTCGGGCATGGTCGATGACTTCATTCTGCGCAAGAAGGGCCAGCAGTCCATCGACTATTTTCACCCCGACCTGAAAGCCTGTCTGGAGCCCACCTATGGCGTGATCGTGTATCAGGAACAGGTGATGCAGATCTCGCAGATCATCGGTGGCTACACCCTGGGCGGCGCCGACCTGCTGAGGCGTGCCATGGGCAAGAAAAAGCCCGAGGAAATGGCGCAGCATCGCGGCCTCTTTGTGGAGGGCGCGCAGAAGAAGGGCTATTCGGTTGATCTCGCCAACAAGCTCTTTGACCTGATGGCAATGTTTGCGGAATACGGCTTCAACAAGTCGCATACCGCAGCCTACGCGGTGGTCACCTATCAGACGGCCTGGTTGAAGGCGCATCATCCCGCCGAGTTCATGGCCGCCACGCTGTCGTCCGATATGGATGACACCGACAAGGTGCAGCTCTTTGTGGCTGATGCCCAGCACATAGGCGTGCGGGTGTTGCCCCCTGATATCAATCTGTCGGCCTACCGGTTCGAGCCGGTCAGTGATCGCGAGATTCGCTACGGGCTGGGTGCGGTGAAGGGCACCGGGCAGAACGCGGTGGAGGTGATCGTCGCGGCGCGGGCCGATGGGACGTTTCGTGACTTGTTCGATTTCTGCGCCCGGGTCGATCGCCGCCTGGTCAACCGGCGCACGGTCGAGGCCCTGGTGCGGGCTGGCGCCTTCGACAGCCTGGACCCCGACCGGGCCAAACTGCTTGCGAATACGCAGCGTGCCATGGACGCAGCCGATGCCGCGGGCGCGGCTGCCGATCAGGCAAGCCTCTTTGGTGATTCGCCCGGTTCCACTGCGCTGGCCACTGACTGGCTGCAGGTGGCGCCCTGGTCGGAGCGACAGCGGCTGCAGGAAGAAAAACTCGCGCTCGGATTCTTTCTCACCGGGCACCCGTTTGCTGCGCATGAACATGAGATTCGTCGGTTTGTGCGAACGCGGCTCGCCGATCTCCAGCCCGCACCCCAGCCAATCTGGATGGCGGGTGTGGTGGCTGCACAGCGCACGCAGATGACGCGGCGCGGCAAGATGCTGTTCGTCACGCTCGATGACGGCTCGGCCCGGGTCGATGTGTCCGTGTTCAATGAGCTCTATGACGCCAATCGCCGGATTGTTCGTGAAGATGAACTGCTGGTGGTGCTTGGCAAGGTCAGCCGCGACGATTACACCGGCGGCCAGCGCGTGGTTGCCGAACGACTGCTTGATCTGGCGGGTGCCCGGCGCGAATTTGGCAAGCGTCTGCGAATTCGCCTGAACGGCAATGCCGATGGCGCGGCGCTCCGCAGCGTGATTGCCCCTTTTGCTTCAGGCGATCCGACTGCAACCGACGAGGCGCCAGCGCTCCCGGTGGTGATTGACTATGCCAGCGCGGTGGCGCAGTGCGCCATTGAACTGGGTACGCCCTGGCGAGTGCGTCCTGAGGAAAGCCTGATGGCTGCCATTGGTGAGCGGCTGAAACCGATCGCGGTTGACGTCGAGTACTGAGAGGCGGATCCCAGACTTGCGCGATTCCCTTCATATCTGGCTGCGCCTGCTCGGGTGGGTGCGACCGTTCTGGCGCGGCTTTGCCGTGGCGCTGATTGCAATGGTGGTGGCGGCTGCCACCGAGCCGCTCTTTCCGGCACTGATGAAGCCGCTTCTTGACCGGGGCTTTGTTGCACGCAGCGATTTCCCCTTCTGGTGGGTGCCAGCGGCCATCATCGGGATTTTTGTCGTGCGTGGCTGCGCCACCTTTTGCGCGCAGTACGCCATGGCCTGGGTGTCAGCGGGGGTGCTCGCCGAGGTGCGGCGGCAGATGTTTGCGCACACGCTGCGGCTGCCGGCGCGCGACTTCGAGCGCGAAGCGTCGGGGCTACTCATTTCACGCATCGTGTTTGAGGTCAACAGCTTTACCGATGCGGCCACCCACGCGGTCACGGTGCTGGTGCGCGATACGCTGGTGATCATCGGGCTGCTCAGCTGGCTGCTTTATCTCAACTGGCAACTCACACTGGTGGCGATTGGCATGGTGCCGCCGCTCGCGCTCATCCTCACCCAGTTCAGCCGCAGGATGCGCGCGCTCAGCCGACGCAATCTCGAGCAGATGGGCGAGCTCACTCGAACCGTCGAGAGCGCCGTGCAGGGATACAAGGTGATCAAGGTGTTCGATGCGCATGCGCGCGAGGCCGCACGCTTTGCCGATACCGTGGCACGGTTGCGGCGGGTGGCGATCCGCATCATCAGCTCAACCGCTGCCACCACGCCTGTCACGCAGTTGTGTGCGGCGATCGCGGTGGCGGTGGTGGTGAGCATTGCGCTTCTTCAGGCGGGAACCGATAGCGAAACGGTGGGCGGATTCGTGTCCTTCATCACCGCCATGCTGATGCTGCTCGCGCCGCTCAAACACCTTGCTGACATCAATGCGGTGATCCAGCGCGGGCTCGCTTCGGCCGAGAAGGTGTTCGAGCTTCTTGATCGTCCTGCCGAAGCGGATCACGGCTCGAAGGTGCTGGGACGCGCTCGCGGAGCAGTGTCTTTTAACGCCATGACCGTGAGACACCCGGGCGCCAGTCAACCGGCGCTACGCGAACTGCAGCTCAACATCGAGCCCGGTGAAATGCTCGCGCTGGTGGGCCCCTCGGGTGGGGGCAAGACCACGCTTCTCAATCTGCTGCCGCGCTTTGTCGACCCCGAGTCGGGGCAGGTGCTGATTGATGGCGTGCCGATCGATGCGCTCACGCTGGCCAGTCTGCGCGGGCAGCTTGCGCTGGTATCGCAGGAAACGGTGCTGTTTAACGGCAGCATTCGCGCCAATCTTGCGATCGCAGTGCCGCACACCCCCGATGACTCCCAGCTATGGCATGCGCTGCAGGTCGCCGCGCTCGATGAATTCGTGCGTGCGCTCCCCGCGGGGCTCGATGCCGAGATCGGTGAGCGGGGGACGCAGCTCTCGGGTGGGCAGCGCCAGCGGCTCGCGATCGCGAGAGCCGTGCTCAAAGACGCGCCCATCCTGCTTCTTGACGAGGCCACATCGGCACTCGACTCCGAGACCGAGCGTGCGGTGCAGAGCGCGCTTGAGCGGGTGATGGCGGGGCGTACCACGCTGGTGGTTGCGCACCGGCTCTCAACCATCGAACGCGCGAGCCGAATTGCCGTGCTCGACGCCGGGCGGCTGGTTGAACTGGGCTCGCATGCCGAACTGCTTCGCGCGGGCGGTCTTTATTCGCGCCTTTACCAAATCCAGCAACGCGCACCCGATGCGCAGGAGCCCTGATCATGACCGAGCGCTTTCCCGTTGCCGAACTCGATCAACTGCCGGCCGATATTCGCGACAAGATCGTCGCGGTCCAGGAAAAAAGTGGCTTCGTTCCCAATGTGTTTCTGAAGCTTGCGCGAAGGCCCGATGAGTTCCGCGCGTTTTTTGCCTATCACGATGCGCTGATGCTGCGCGAGAACAGCCTCTCGAAGGGCGAGAAGGAAATGATCGTGGTGGTCACCAGCGCTGCCAACGATTGCCTTTACTGCGTGGTGGCCCACGGCGCCATTCTTCGTATCTACGAAAAGAACCCGCTCATCGCGGATCAGCTCGCGACCAACTATCGTAAGGCATCCGTTACCGCTCGCCAGCGCGTGATGCTCGACTTTGCACTCAAGGTGGCAACCCGGTCGGCGGAAATCGGTGAGGCCGATTTCCAGGCGCTGCATGCCGAGGGATTCTCCGACGAAGACGCCTGGGACATCGGTGCCATCGCAGCGTTTTTTGCGCTCTCGAACCGGATGGCCAACCTCGCTTCAATGATGCCGAACCCGGAGTTCTATGCGCTCGGGCGACTACCGCGCGAGAAAAAATAGCGATCGCGTTCAGACGGGCGGGCCTTGCGGCCAGGCCAGGCGCTCAGACCCCGGGCGCGCCTAGAGCAGCACGATGTCGTAGTGTTCCTGCGCGTAACTGGTTTCCACCATCAGCGATATCTGGCGACCAATCGCATCGCATAACGCAGCAAGCGGTTGTGCCTCTTCCTCCAGAAAAAGGTCGACCACCGACTGGGCGGCAACCAGGCGAAATTCGCGCGGATTGAACTGTCCTGCCTCGCGGTGAATTTCGCGAAGAATCTCATAACAGACGGTTCGCGCGGTCTTGATCTGTCCGGTACCCGAACAGGTGGGACAGGGCTCGCACAGCACGCGAGCCAGCGACTCGCGCGTACGTTTGCGGGTGATCTCGACCAGGCCCAGCGAGGTGAATCCGTTGATGCCAATCCGGGTGCGGTCGCGTTGCGCGGCCTTGCGAAGCTCGGCAAGCACCGCGTCACGGTGCGCGCCATCGCGCATGTCGATCAGATCGACCACGATGATGCCACCCAGGTTACGCAGACGAAGCTGCCGCGCAATGGCGTGGGCCGCCTCGAGGTTGGTTCGAAACACCGTATCCTCGAAATTGCGGCCACCCACGAAACTGCCGGTATTCACATCAATGGTGGTCATGGCTTCGGTCTGATCGATGATCAGATAGCCACCCGACTTCAGATCAACGCGACGCGAGAGCGCGCGCTCGATTTCCTGTTCGATGCCGTGCAGTTCGAACACCGGCCGCTCGGATGAATGCAGGCGCAGTCTGCGGCCCATGGCGGGCATCCAGGCCGACGCAAATTCCTGCATCTGGGAAAACGCTTCGCTCGAATCAACGATTACGGCGCTCGTGGCTTCGCCTGCAAGATCGCGCAGCACCCGCTGGGTGAGGGCAAGCTCCTGGTAGATGAGCGAGGGGGCGGTACGGGTGCGTGAACCGTCCAGAATCTGCTGCCAGCGGCGCCTGAGATACGCAATGTCTGCGGCGAGTTCCTCGGTGCCTGCGTCCTCTGCGAGCGTACGAACGATGAAGCCGCCTTTTTCTTCGGCAGGCACCAGCGACTGAACACGACTACGAAGGGCCTCGCGCCCCTGCTCATCGCCGATGCGCTGCGACACACCGATGTGCGGCTCGTGCGGCAGATAGACCAGCAGCCGCCCGGCGATGCTCACCTGGGTGGACAGGCGTGCGCCCTTGGTGCCGAGCGGGTCCTTGATGACCTGCACGAGAAGCGGTTGGCCCTCGTAGAGCAGTTTTTCTATGGGCTGCTGAGCGCCTGTGGGTGCGTTGGAATGACGCGATTGCCACAGATCGGCCACATGCAGAAAGGCTGCGCGCTCGAGGCCAATGTCGATAAAGGCCGACTGCATGCCGGGCAGCACGCGCGAGACCCGTCCCAGGTAAAGATTGCCAACCAGTCCGCGCGAGGCCGCCCGCTCGATCAGCAACTCCTGCACCACGCCCTGCTGCACGACGGCCACACGCGTCTCGTGCGCACGATGATTGACTAGGATTTCTTCGCTCATGATGCGGCGCGACCCGCCTGGCCCAGCAGCCGCGCGGTTTCGTAAAGCGGAAGTCCCATGATGGAGCTGTAGCTGCCTTCAATGCGCCGTACATGACGCGCGATGGCACCCTGTATGCCGTAGGCGCCGGCCTTGTCCATGGGCTCGCCGCTCGCCACGTAGGCTTCGAGCTCAGCGCGTGAAATGCGGGCAAAGGTGACCCGCGAAACATTGACCAGGGAGTCGGTGCGTGTGCTGCCGCGAGCAACCGCGACGGCGGTGATGACCCGGTGGGTGCGGCCTGCCAGGCGGGTGAGCATGTCGAGCGCTTCGGCCGCGTGCGCGGGCTTGCCCAGTATCGTGCCGCCGATGGCCACGGTGGTGTCGGCCACCAGGATGGGGGCGGGTGGCAAGGCGAGCCTGGCGAGCCGCTCGCGCGCGGCCGCTGCCTTGGCGAGCGTCACACGCAGCACATATTTGCCAGGGTCTTCGCCCGGACGCACGCGCTCGAGCGCCTCAGCGTCTTCGTCGTCGCCCGGGGCCAGCAGTCGGAACGACACCCCAATCTGATCGAGCAGCTGCTGGCGGCGCGGACTGCGTGAGGCGAGGTAGATAAAGGCGGGCTCGGTGTGCTGCATCAGGTCAGTCGCGGTGATAGGGGTGGCCAGTGAGGATAGACCAGGCGCGAAAGAGCTGCTCGGCCAAAAGCACACGGACCAGGGCGTGCGGCAGGGTGAGACTGGATAGCCTCACCAGTTCATCCGCTTCATCACGCAGCGATGGATCGATACCGTCGGGGCCGCCTATCACCAGCGCAACCGGTGCGCCACGGTCGCGCCAGGCGCCCACGCGCTGCGCGAACTGTCGCGTGGTCTGATCGCGCCCGCGTTCATCGAGTATGACGCGCCAGGCGCCGGGCGTGATGGCGGAGCGAATCCGCTCAGCCTCGCGTTGCATCCAGACCGCGGGCGAACCGCTGGCACTGCGGGGCTCAGCGCGGATTTCGCGCCACTCCAGTGCGAGCTCTGCGGGCAGCCGGGCGCTGTAGTCGGACGCGGCGGTATCGACCCAGGCCGGCATGCGGGTGCCGACGGCGATCACCCGGATGCGCACGGCTTCAGGTGTTGCCGGTGCGCTTGCCGGCTCGTGTGGTGGCGGAACGCGTCGCGCGGGCCGCGGGCTTGGCGGGTGCGGCAGACTTGGTCGCGCGGGCCGCGGGCTTGGCGGGTGCGGCAGACTTGGTTGCGCGGGCGGCAGGCTTGGCGGGCGCGGCAGACTTGGTTGCGCGGGCGGCGGGCTTGGCGGGTGCAGCAGACTTGGAGGGCGCGGCGGACTTGGTTGCCCGGGGTCGGCGTGCCGGGGCGCTGTCTACCTCGGCGGGTGCAGCGGCGGCAGAGGGTGCAGAGGGTGCAGAGGGGGCAGCCCGTTTGGCAGCGCTGCCTCGGGCGCCACGCGCTGCAGGCCTTTTTTTGGGTCCGATCTTGAGGCTCACGGGCTTCGCGCCCCACAACTCTTCCAATCGATAGTAGGCGCGGATCGCGGGCTGCATGATGTGTACCACCGCGTCACCCAGGTCAACCAGCACCCACTCGCCGCTCTCCTCGCCTTCGACCGAGATCACCTGGCCGCCGGCCTCTTTCACCTTGTCGCGTACGTGGGCGGCGAGCGCCCGCGTCTGCCGGTTCGATGTGGCGGTGGCCACGATCACACGGTCGAACAAATCGGTTTGTCCGGTGGTGTTGAAGACCTGGATGTCCTGTCCCTTGATGTCATCGAGCGCGTCGACGATCACCCGCTGCAGCTTTCGCAAATCCATGAAGAGTGCCTGTGTCAGGGCTGGCCGCACGCCGGGCGGTACAGCTGGTGGTGGTCAATGTAGTCGAGAATGCCCGGGGGGAGCACGACGGCGGGCCGCTCCCCAGCCAGGAGTTGTTCGCGCAGACGCGTGGCCGATACCGGAACAAAGGGCATGCCAAAAAACACGATGGCGCCGCTGGGCGCGCTGGGTAAGGTGTCCCGTCCGTGTTCAGCGACCAGTGCCTCGACCGGATCGGGCAGGCGCGCGAGGCTGATCTGCTCGCGTCGCGTGACCGCGATGTGCGCGAGGGCGAGCAGTTCCCTGTAGCGCCTCCAGGTGGCGAGATTGCGCAGCTGGTCGCTGCCAAGGAGAAGCACCAGCACAGCGTCCTGCCCCAGTTCGCTCCTGAGCTCGCTCAGGGTGTCGACCGTGTAGGTGTTGCCGCCCCGGCGAACCTCGCGGTCATCGAGAACGAAGCCGCGATGGCCGGCGATCGCGCGCCTCACCATCTCCATCCGGTGCTGAGGGTCGGTGCTGGTTTCGCCCTTCTGCCAGGAGATTGCGGTGGGTAGAAACCGGATCTCGTCAAAGCCATAAGCGGCCTGCGCCGCCCGGGCGAGCGCCACATGGCCGACGTGGATGGGATCGAAGGTGCCGCCCAGCAGCCCGATCCGCCTGGGGCGATCGTTCATGCCCAATCGCGCGGCTTCAGAAAGTCGTACAGCCTGGATTCGGCGGAGCCGGGCTCGGGTTGCCAGTTGTAACGCCAGCGCACGACCGGCGGCATGGAGCAGAGGATGGATTCGGTGCGTCCGCCAGACTGCAGACCAAACAACGTGCCCCGGTCGAAGACCAGGTTGAATTCCACGTAGCGGCCGCGACGATAGGCCTGGAAATCGCGCTCGCGTTCGCCCCAGGGCAGGTGCTTGCGTCGCTCCACGATGGGCACATAGGCATCGGTGAAGGCATTGCCAACGCTTTGCATGAGTGCAAAGGAGCGCTCGAAACCCGGCTCGCTCAGGTCGTCGAAAAAGATTCCGCCCACCCCGCGCGCTTCGTTGCGATGCTTGAGAAAGAAGTACTCATCGCACCATTTCTTGTAGCGGGCGTGGGTGTCGTCGCCGAACCCGGAGAGACTTGCCTTGCAGACCTGATGAAAATGGCGCGCGTCTTCTTCGAAGGGGTAGTAGGGCGTGAGATCCATGCCGCCGCCAAACCACCAGATCGGCTCCGACTGCCCAGGCTCACGGGTGGCAAGCGCAATGAAGAAACGCACGTTGAGATGCACCGTGGGCACGTAGGGGTTGCGCGGGTGAATGACCAGCGACACGCCCATGGCCTCGAAGGGACGGCCGGCGATCTGCTGGCGGTGCGCGCTGGCCGAGGCCGGCAGGCGTTCGCCCTGCACATGCGAAAACAGAACGCCACCGCGTTCGAAGACCTTGCCTTCCTCGATCACACGGGTGATGCCGCCACCGCCCTCCGGGCGTTGCCAGGCGTCGGTTGCGAAGGCGCCGCCATCACAGCCTTCGAGGGCGGTGACGATCCGGCTCTGCAATCCGGTGAGGAAGTTGCGTACCGCATTGATATCGGGGGTCTGCACGGCAGGGGCGATGGCTGTCAAGGAATGCGCCTCCTCGGAATGGAGCGATGCGGAGCCGGCACGGGAATCAAGGGTTGATCAGCCGCGTGCCGAGCGGCCAATTGCCCGATGGCCGATGTCGCGGCGAAGCTGCATGCCGTCGAACCCGACCGTTTCAATGACACGATAGGCGCGAGCCTGCGCCACACGCACCGAATCGCCGAGCGCGGTGACGCAGAGCACACGACCGCCGGCCGTCACGGTCTGGTCGTTTCGCTCAAGTGTGCCGGCATGAAACACCATGCAGTCGTCACCGAAGGCATTGCCCTGGGCGGGAAGCCCGCGGATCGGGTCGCCGCGTCGCGGCTCTTCCGGATAATTGGCGGCGGCAAGCACCACGCCGAGCGCGGTGCGGCGGTCCCATTCGATGTCGATCCGGTCGAGTTCGCCGTCGATGGCGTGCTCGACGATGCGGGCAAAGTCGCCCCGCAGACGCATCATGATGGGCTGCGTTTCAGGGTCGCCCAGCCTGCAGTTGAACTCGAGCGTACGGGGCTTGCCAGCCGCATCAATCATGAGTCCGGCGTAGAGAAATCCGGTGTAGGGCGTGCCCTCGCTGGCCATGGCTTCAACCGTGGGGCGGATGATTTCGCGCATGACGCGTGCGTGCACCTCGGGCGTGATGACCGGTGCCGGGGAGTAGGCACCCATGCCCCCCGTGTTCGGCCCCAGGTCGCCATCACCGAGTCGCTTGTGATCCTGGCTGCTGGCAAGGGGCAGAATGTTGTGGCCATCGACCATCACGATGAAGCTTGCCTCTTCTCCTTCGAGAAAATCCTCGACCACCACGCGTGCGCCCGCGTCACCCATGCGGTTGTCGACCAGCATGGCATCAATGGCGGCGTGAGCCTCGGCGAGGGTCTGGGCAACCACCACGCCCTTGCCCGCCGCGAGTCCGTCGGCCTTGATGACAATGGGCGCCCCGCGTTGGGTGACCCATTCATGGGCCTGCCCGGCATCGGAGAAGGTCTGGTAATCGGCTGTGGGAATTCCATGCCGGCTCATGAAGGCCTTGGCGAAATCCTTGGACGACTCAAGTTGGGCAGCCGCACGGGTGGGGCCGAAAATGCGCAGTCGCTTTTCGCGGAAAAAATCGACGATGCCCGCTGCGAGGGGGGCCTCAGGGCCCACGATGGTGAAAGCCACCTTTTCGCGTTGCGCAAATTCTGCGAGTTCGGCGATATCGGTGATGGGCAGATTTTTGAGCCCGGGTTCGCGGGCTGTGCCCCCGTTGCCGGGCGCCACGAACACCTGGGTGACGCCGGGTGACTGGGCAAGCCGCCAGGCGAGTGCGTGTTCACGGCCTCCTGAGCCGACGACGATCAGTTTCATGGGGTGGGCGTTAACGGATTATCGGTCGGTGGCCGCACGCGGGCGGGCTCAGCTGGTTTCGTCGAATTCGGCGTTGGTAAAGACCTGCTGGACATCGTCCAGGTTTTCAAGGGCATCCAGCAGCTTCTGCATTTTCTGTGCGTCGTCGCCAGCAAGCGGTGCCGGGTTTTCGGCTCGCATGGTGATTTCGGCCACCTCGGCCTTGAGGCCTGCTTTCTCGAGCGCCGCCTTCACCGCGGAGAAATCGCCTGGCTGGCAGATGACCTCGATGCCGCCCTCGTCATCGGTGACCACGTCCTCAGCGCCCGCCTCGATGGCGGCCTCCATCACGCGATCCTCAGAAGTGCCCGGTACAAAAAGCAGCTGACCGCAGTGGCGGAACATGAAAGCGACCGACCCGTCGGTGCCGAGATTGCCGCCGTGCTTGGAGAAGGCGTGACGGACCTCGGCCACGGTGCGGGTGCGGTTGTCGGTCATGCAGTCGACGATCACCGCTGCGCCACCAATGCCGTAGCCTTCGTAGCGGATTTCTTCGTAGGTGGCGCCATCGAGGCCGCCGGCGCCCCGCTGGATGGCGCGCTGCACGGTGTCCTTGGGCATGTTGGCCTCGGACGCCTTGTCCATGGCAAGCCGCAGCCTGGGATTGGCGGTGGCGTCACCGCCGCCGAGTTTGGCTGAAACCGTGATTTCCTTGATCAGCCGGGTGAAGAGCTTGCCCCGCTTGGCGTCCTGCCGCCCCTTGCGGTGCTGGATATTGGCCCACTTGGAATGACCGGCCATTGGATGCCCCTGCCTGTCCTGTCGGTAAACTGATGTTCGAGTTGTGGTTGCCGGGACACCGACCCCGTGGTCGAATATCGGCGACGCAACCGGAAATCTTAGCATCCGGCCACTTTTGTGGCTTTGCGTGCCCGCCCCGACCTGACAGGAGTCAACATGCCTCAAGCCATTCAAATCGAAAAAGCCGGCCCCGCCGAAAACATGAAACTGGTCGACGTCAAGCTCGGCGCGCCCGGCAAGGGCGAGGCGCAGGTCGAGCACCACGCGATCGGCATCAACTACATCGATGTGTATTTCCGCAGCGGCCTCTATCCCCAGGCGATGCCGGCTGGCGTTGGCCAGGAGGGTGCGGGAATCGTCACCGCCGTGGGCGAGGGCGTGACCCACGTGAAACCCGGCGACCGGGTGGCCTACTGCGGCGGCCCCCCGGGGTCATACTGCACGGCCCGCAACATGCCTGCGCACACCCTGGTGAAGCTGCCCAAGTCCATCAGTTTCGAGACCGGCGCCGCAATGATGCTCAAGGGCATGACGGTGCAATATCTGCTTCGTCGCACCTACAAAGTGCAAAAGGGTCAGACCATCCTGTTCCACGCTGCGGCGGGCGGGGTGGGGCTCATCGCCATGCAGTGGGCCAAAGCGCTGGGTGTCAAGGTGATCGGTACGGTGGGCTCCAAGGACAAGGCCGAACTCGCGCGCAGTTTCGGGTGCGATCACACGGTGCTCTATCGGGAAGAGAACATTGTTGAACGGGTGCGCGAAATCACCAAAGGCGCCATGGTGCCGGTGGTCTACGACTCGGTGGGCAAGGACACCTTTCAGGCCTCGATCGACAGCCTGCAGCCCTTCGGCCTCATGGTGAGTTTTGGCAATGCCTCGGGTCCGGTGCCGCCGCTTGCGCTCACCGCGCTGAAGGGCTCGCTCTACATTACGCGCCCGTCCCTGATGGCGCATATGGTGAGTCGTTCCAACATCGAGGAAATTGCGGGCGATCTGTTCAAGATGGTGGCAAGCGGCAAGGTTCGAATCCCCATCGACCAGCGCTACAAGCTGTCCGAGGCGGTGAAGGCGCACAACGACCTCGAGTCACGCCGCACCACCGGCTGCACCATTCTGCTGCCCTGAGACTGACAGTGTCCGGGGCTCCGCCTGCCTGTTCTTTGGGCGATCCCCGGCGCTCCCTCACTCACGAGCGCCGCTTTGGCGGCATGGCCCGCCTCTTTGGCGAGACGGGCCTGTCAAGGCTCGCTGCGGCCCACGTCTGTGTCGTGGGCCTTGGGGGCGTAGGCTCATGGAGCGCAGAGGCGCTGGCGCGAAGCGGCGTGGGTCGGCTCACGCTGATTGATCTCGATCATGTCGCCGAGTCCAACATCAACCGTCAGGTGCAGGCACTCGAGAGCACGGTGGGCGCCGCGAAAATCGAGGTGATGAGAAGCCGCATTGCCGACATCTCGCCAGACTGTTCGGTTGCGCTGATCGATGACTTCGTCACGGCTGACAACGCTGCAGCGCTGATTCCCGCCGACGCCTGGCTGATCGATGCCATTGACCAGCCGCGCGCCAAGGCGGCCATGATTGCACTGGCCCGTGATCGCAGGCAACCGGTGGTGGTGTGTGGTGCAGCGGGCGCTCGCACCGACCCGCTCAAGCTCGCGCGCGAAGACCTGGCGCTGACCCGTGGCGACGCGCTCCTTGCGTCGGTGCGCGCGCGCCTGCGTCGGGATCACGCATTTTCACGTGAGGTCGGGCGCCGCTTTGGCGTGGTCGCGATCTGTTCGCAGGAACAGCCAGCCGGCGCACGGGTTCGCGGCAACGAGGCGGGCGCGCCGCTTGCCTGCGCAGGCTATGGATCGGCGGTTACGGTGACGGCGGCGATGGGCTTGGCGGCGGCGGCGTGGGCGATCGACGCGATCGTGAATCAAGCCAGCTGACAATGCCGTCGGCGTTGAGCGGTACATCAAGCGCAAGCAGTTCGGATACCCGCGCGTCATCCAGCGTGACACCGTGCGCGCGCAGTTCCCCCAGCAGCAGACGCGCCAGATCCGAGCCTATGCGCGCGGCACGTTCGCTTCCGGCGTGTTCGTGTTCAAGGCCGATCTGCGCGTAGCGATGGGTCAGGCGTTTAAGTGTGGCGCCCAGGCGGGGCACATCGCGCACCAGCGAATAGTGTGTGAGGAGGATTGCCTCGGGTTCGAGCGCCAGCATGCGGTCTATGGTCTGGCAGAGCACCTCGGGTTCAAACTGCACCGGGGTGGAGGACGGAAACGCGAAGGCCCGACCTGCCACGTCAAATTCGCGATAGGAAATGCCGAAGGAGTCGCCGGCAAAGATCCAGCCGCTTGCCTCGTCGTGGATCACGATGTGATGGCGCGCGTGACCCGGCGCATCGATGCAGTTCAGACGGCGTCCCGCCAGGCTGAGCACCTGCCCGTCGGTGACCTCCATCACCCGGGTGGCGTCGATCGGATCAATCCGGCCATACATCTGCTCGGCTTCGGCCAACCCGTAGACCTCGCAGGTGGCCTGCCACAGCCGGGACGGATCAACCATGTGACGGGCCCCTCGCGGATGCACGACCAGCCGGGCCGAGGGCAAGGCCGCCATCAGTGTGCCGGCGCCGCCCGCATGGTCCAGGTGAACATGCGTGAGGATCACCCAGTCAACGTCGGCTGGCTCGAGTCCCAGGGCCGAGAGCGAGCTCAGAATCAGGGGGACACAGTGCCGGGTGCTGGTGTCGATGATTGCGGCGCGACCCGCTTCGACGATGAGATGAACCGCGTCAAAGCGTGCCCGGACGTAGCCGGAGTCGAGCGCGAAAATACCCTGGCCGAGCGGCGCGAGTGGCGGGTTAGCGGGCGGCGAAGCAGACGAAGAGGGGCGTGGTGGGTTCATGGCGGGGCTCCTCGGCTGATTCTGGCACGTCTGCGCTAGACTCGTCGGCGAGCCATCCGCAACCCCTGTTTGCAATCCTCGTTCGCCCCTGCGGGCAACCCCAGACCGGAGCGCCAGTGCCATGAATCTCGCCGATATTCAGTCATTCGTATCGCGTCGCTGGGACGAGGACATCGTCGCTCGGCTGGTCGACTATGTGAAGGTGCCTGCGAAGTCGCCAGCGTTTGATGCCAGCTGGGCCGCGCACGGACATCTCGAATCGGTAATCCGCTCGGCCAGGGCATGGTGCGAGGCTCAGGGCATCCAGGGCATGACGCTTGAAATCATCTCCATCGACGGCCTCACCCCGTGTCTGCTCTTTGATGTACCCGCCACCCAGGGGCTGGGCAATGATCGTAGCGTCCTGTTTTACGGCCATCTGGACAAGCAGCCTGAAATGGTTGGCTGGCGCGAGGGGTTCGGTCCCTGGACACCAGTGATCGAGGACGGCCGGCTGTATGGTCGAGGAAGCGCTGACGACGGCTATGCGGTGTATTCCGCGCTCACGGTCATCGCGGCGCTCGACCGCCAGGGAATAGCCCGGCCGCGTTGTGTGGGGCTGATTGAAACCTGCGAGGAAAGCGGAAGCCCCGATCTGCCCGCTTACCTCGAGAAGCTCGCGCCGCGACTGGGCGCGGTGCAGCTGGTGGTGGGGCTTGATTCGGGCTGCGGCAACTATGAGCAGCTCTGGGTCACCACCTCTCTGCGCGGGCTGGTGGGCGGGGTCTTGAGCGTGGAGATTCTCGACGAAGGCGTGCACTCCGGTATGGCAAGCGGCATCGTGCCCTCGTCGTTCCGGATCGCCCGGCATCTGCTTTCCCGCATTGAAGATTCCAAAACCGGTCGCGTGCTTCTAGATGGTCTGCATGCCGACATTCCAGCCGAGCGGCTGGCGCAGGCTCGCGCGGCGGGCGATATTCTTGGCGACTTGGTCTGGCAGCACTTTCCGTGGGTCGGCTGCAGTCACGGTCCTGAACCCCATGCGCATGCCATGCCCACCACCACCGATCCGGTGGAGGCCATCCTCAACCGAACATGGCGGCCGGCGCTGTCGGTCACGGGCGCTGCGGGGCTACCCGCGCCGGATGCGGCCGGGAATGTGCTGCGGCCGCGAACGGTTCTGAAACTGTCCATGCGCATTCCGCCGACGGTGGATGCCCAGGCCGCATCGATTGCCATGCGCGAGGCGCTCGAGCATGACGCCCCCTATCAGGCGAGAGTTCGGTTTCAGGCCGACTGGGGCGCGTCTGGCTGGAATGCGCCCGCCACGGCAGGCTGGCTCGAGCGCGCACTGCGCGAAGCGTCGCAGGGCGCCTTTGGTCGCGATCCAGCGTGGTTTGGCGAGGGCGGCACCATTCCGTTCATGAACATGTTGGGCAACTATTTTCCGCAGGCACAGTTCCTGATCACAGGTGTTCTGGGCCCCAAGTCGAATGCGCATGGGCCCAACGAATTCCTCGATATCGGCTACGCCAAGAAGCTGACCACCGCAGTGGCGAGCGTAGTGGCCGCCGTGCGTTGAAGAAAGGGTGCCGCGGTCGCGCGGCAGTTGCCCGTTCGCTGCGTGTCAGCAGGGCGACGTGCGGCTCAGCGGCCTACCCGACCCCAGTCACTCACGCCCGACGACTCTTCCTGGCTTGCCTTCGGGCCACCGTTTGATTCCTCGGGAAAAACGAACTGGATTCGCTGAGGATTGCCGGTGTCCTGAGACTTGAGCTGCAGGCTGCGGGTGCGTGTGGTCTCACCTTGACGCGCTTCGATGTTCCAGCTGCCTGCGGGCAGTTGCAGCACGCAGACCGGACCGTCGGCCACAATTTCCAGCCCACGGGTGGCATCGCCCGCTGACAGCACGCGCAGCCGGACGTCTGCGACCAGTGTGCCGCGGCCGCCCGCCACGAACAGCATGACGGTATTGGCCCTTGCTTCCAGAATCCTGAGGGCCTGGCGCTCTTCCAGACCAATGCCTCCGCAGGCCCAGCCAATCGCCTCCTGCTCGCGCCAGGCGAGCGCCTGGGCGCCGGCTACCTGTACCGTGCCGCACAGCGCCGTGATCAGGGCGGCGGCTCTGGTGAGCCGTCCGAGAACACTTCTCCGTGGCAGCATGATCATGTCAGTTCTCCTGGGTGAGCACCGCCCGGATTTCCCGCAACTTGGCCTTGAGCTTGGCGGCGTGCTCAGGCCCAACGCGGATCATGATGCGCTGCCCGACCGAGCGGCGTTCGAGCGAGCTTTCCGCATATTCGAAAAGCACCCGCGGCTGATCAAGAAAAATGGCGCCGGCGGGCGACGGTGCAGCCAGCAGGTCGTCGATTACCTGCACCACGCGATCATTGAAGTGCCCTTCGGGATAACCGATTGACCGGTAGGTTTTCTGAAAGAGCGGATAGAAGCGCTTGTAGAGCGCAACGATTCGCCGCGCGTCCATTGCGCTTGCAAACGCCACAAACGCGTCATAGCGCTTTGCGTTCTGCGCGGCGACGGCGGGCTCGCCGTCGCGCCGCTCGATGAGGAAGGAGCCTGGCGTGGCAACCACTGCGCGGTACTGCATGGACATGCTGTCACCTGGCAGGTTATCGATGGTGAGCACGATTTTCTGCACGATATCCGCGGGGAGAACAAAGCGCAGCAACTGCTCGCGACCAGGGAAATTGCCGAGCGCGGCAGCAATCGCCTTGTCGGAGGCCGCCGCATCAAGCGAAGCGCTGGCCGGATCAATCGGCGTGTCGGCGCCCAAGATGCGCTCAACCGGGAAACGCGGGCTGCCTGCTGCGGCGGCTGGCAGGGCGCCGCCTGCGCCCGGAGTCGCCGGGCTGGTGGCATCCGCAGGAGCGGGTGCGGCAGTGCCCGACGCGGAGCCGGCCGCTGCGGGCGCTGTGGGGGGGGTCTGCCCAGCTTTGGGAGCTGAGGACACCGCACCGGGTGCTCCGCGACGGGGGTCTGGCTTCATAAGCATCCAGGCCGCAGCAACCAGCGCTGCGGCGACCGCGACCAGAAGAACCCAGATCCACCAGCGGCGCGGTGGCGCAGCCTCGCCCGGCGACGGGGTGGCGGAAGCAGGTGCGGGAGAGGTCATGGGGGCTCCAACGGGTGAGGCGGTGCGATGAGCGTATCACTCGATCGGGTGTCATGGGAGCCTATCACCGCAGGCGGCTGCCGGAAATCGACTGAACAAAGTTTGATCTCGCTTAAGCCGCGACTGTCTGCTGAGCGCGCGCGCTTGCGTCCGTTCAGCGCCTTGTTAACATCCGAGTCAGTTTGCGCTGAAGCACCCCCCGGCGCGAGCCCCCGAGGAGACCGAATAATGAAACTGCAAGGCGTCCACCACGCGGCCTACCGCTGCCGCGATGCCCGTGAAACGGTGCATTGGTATCGCGATCACCTGGGCATGGATTTCGTGCTTGCGATTGCCGAGAATCAGGTGCCCTCCACCAAAGCCCCCGACCCCTACATGCATGTGTTCCTCGATGCGGGGGGCGGCAATGTGCTCGCCTTCTTCGAGATTCCGAATTCGCCCGAGATGGGCTTCGACCCCAACACGCCGCGCTGGGTGCAGCACATTGCGTTCAAGGTCGACAGCCTGGCCACGCTGGAGGCCATGCGTGAGCGACTGGTAGCGGGGGGTGTCGAGGTGATCGGCCCGGTGGATCACACGCTTTTCAAATCGATTTATTTCTTTGACTGCAACGGCCACCGGCTTGAGCTGGCGGTGGACACCACCAGCGCGGCCATGCAGGCGCGGCTCGATGCGGTGAAGTGGGACATGCTCGATGAGTGGGCGCGCACCCGGCGTGCGCCGCAGCATGCGGCCTGGCTGCACGAGCCCGAGTTCGCCCCTGCTTCGCCGGGCTGAGCCGAGATGTCGCAAACCTTTACGCCGCCGCACTATGCCTGGCGGCCGGCGCCCGAGCAGACGGGCGGCCTCGTAGCCACGCACCCGGTGATCGTGATCGGAGCCGGACCCGTGGGGCTCACGGCAGCGCTTGATCTGGCTGCACGGGGCGTGCGGGTGGTGGTGCTCGACGATAACGACACGGTGAGTACAGGGTCTCGCGCACTTTGCTACGCCAAACGAACGCTCGAGGTGTGGGACCGCCTTGGATGTGGTGAAGCGGTGGCTGAGGCCGGTGTGCGCTGGCAGGTGGGCAAGGTGTATTTCCGGGACGAAATGGTCTATCGCTTCGACCTTCTCCCCGAGCCCGATCACAAAATGCCGGCCATGGTGAATCTGCAGCAGTATCACCTTGAGCAGACGCTGGTCGAGCGCTGTCTCGCCAGCGATCTGATTGATCTGCGCTGGCGTCATCGCGTGGTCTCGGTTGAGCAGGAAGCCGGTTCGGTCCGGTTGGGGGTCGAGACGCCCGACGGCACCTACCTCGCTCAAGCCTCCTGGGTGATTGCCTGCGATGGCGCCAACAGTGACACGCGTGCCATGGTGGGTGCGCCTTTCAGTGGTCAGGCGTTCCAGGACCGATTCCTGATCGCTGATGTGCTGATGAAGGCCGAGTTTCCAACCGAACGCTGGTTCTGGTTCGATCCGCCGTTTCATCCCGGCCAGTCTGCGCTCCTGCACAAGCAGCGCGACAACGTCTGGCGTATTGACTTTCAGCTGGGATGGGATGCGGATCCGGTCGAAGAGCGCAAGCCCGAGCGGGTGGAGGCCCGGGTGCGACAAATGCTCGGTCCCGATGCCGACTTCGAACTCGAGTGGGTGTCGATTTACCAGTTTGCCTGCCGACGCATCGACCGGTTCCGCTACGGGCGGATGCTGTTCGCCGGCGATAGCGCGCATCAGGTGTCGCCGTTTGGAGCGCGGGGCGCCAATTCCGGAGTGCAGGACATCGATAACCTCGCCTGGAAACTGCAGTGCGTGCTGGCTGGCGTAGCGCCCGAGACCCTGCTCGACTCCTATCACGATGAGCGGGCACTGGCGGCCGACGACAACATCCGGAATTCCACCCGCTCCACCGATTTCATTACGCCCAAGAACGCCTCCAGCCGTTTGTTCCGGGATGCCGTGCTGGGTCTGGCTCGCGACCACGCCTTTGCGCGGCCCCTGGTGAACAGCGGCCGGTTGTCGCTCCCCACGCGTTACGCGAATTCACCGCTGATTACGGCCGATGTTGATTCGTTTGATGCGCCGTCGGCCATGCCGGGTGCGCCGTGTCCGGATGCGCCGGTCGAGTTGCCCGATGGACGCCAGGGCTGGCTGCTCGAGCATCTCGGGGCGGGCTTTACGCTCCTGGTCGTGGGGGAGGATCCGGCAGTCGATCAATCCGCCGCGTGGCCGATGCCGCTTGCCCGATTGAGGGTGGGGCACGATTTTTTCGACCGCGCGGGCGTCCTGGCTGCACGGCTTGATGCTCATGCGCAGGCGGTCTATCTCATTCGGCCCGACCAGTTCATCGCCGCGCGCTGGCGCTCGCCTTCGTCCAATCAGATTCGCGCGGCGCTGGCCCGCAGTCTGGGGCACCACTGAACCCGTTGCCATCGGAGATACGATGCCGCTCAAGCTCGCTCCCAATATCACCGACCCCGACGGGTTTTATCAGGAGCTGATCGATAGCCAGCGCGACCTGGACGAGCAAGCGGCCGCGCTCATGAACGCGCGGCTGGTGCTGCTTCTTGCCAACCATGTGGGTGACCGAGACACGCTGAGCGAGGCGCTCAGGCTGGCGCGGCCAGCGGCTCGGTGAACACGCGACTGGCGGCTTCCTCGATTCGTTCGCGCAGCCATCGGTGGCCAGGGCGCTGCGACTGTCTTCGTTGCCACAAAATGTCCACATGCACGGGCGGAAGCTCGAAAGGCAACTTTCGTACGGCCAGTGCGCGCTCGAACCCGGTTGCTGCAACGAAATGCCTGGGCACCACAGTGAGCAGATCCGAGCGCGCCACGACCTGGCCTGCCGTAATGAACTGATTGACGGTCAGCATGACCCGGCGACTTCGTTTCAGGTCTGACAGCGCCTCATCAACAAAGCCAATCGGTCTGCCGGAAAAACTCACCAGCAGGTGGTTGGCCTCGCAATAGGCATCGAGCGTGAGCTCGCCCGCAGCCAGCGGGTGGCCGCGGCGCATCACGCATACGTATTCGCCGGTATAGAGCCGGCTGTGACCGAAGGCCTGGGAGCTTCCCTCCATCTGTTGCAGGCCGAGCGCTGCGATTACCGCCGGGAAGTAGCCGATCGCAACATCAATCCGGTTGGCCTCCAGCCAGTCCCGTGGGTCGCGGGTGGTGAGGGGGAGCACCCGCAGATTGATGCGCGGGGCCTGGCGCTCGATCAGCTTGAGCAGAGGCGGAATCAGCATCGTTGCGGTCGAGTCGGCCATGGTGAGCAGAAAGCTGGTCTGCGCCGTGGCGGGGTCAAAGGCGTCCGGGGCGACTGCGGTACGCAGCTGATCGAGGGCTGCGCGGATCGCCGGCCACAACGAAGTGGCATAGGGGGTTGGCTCCACGCCATATCCCGAGCGGGTAACCAGCGGGTCGCCCAGGGCATCACGCAGCCGCTTGAGGGCATTGCTTGCAGCGGGTTGGGTCATGGAGAGCTTGTCGGCGGCGCGGGTGAGGTTGCGCTCAGCCATCAGCTCATCGAAGAGGCGAAGGAGGTTCAGGTCCAGCGTTCGGAAGTTGGCCATGCATAACATCAGTTGTGGTGATGGTATGCATCATAAACATCAATTGGAAATATGTTTTCACCAGCCCCACAATTCGTTCAACACAGAAAAACTCCTCCTTCCTCGAATACCCAAGGATCCACATCATGGCTATGCAATACACCCTCACTCATCCCGGTCTTGACCGGCTTGGCCGCTCGTATGACGCTGCGGCTGACATTGCTGCCCGCACGGTGTCCGCGGTCAGCGGCTGGCAGGGATGGTCTCGCCTTTCGACCACTTTTGATGCCTGGGGACGCGCCCGCGTAGAAGCGCTTGCCCTGCAGGATCCCCGCGTCCGCGCCGAAATTCAGGCGGCCGCCCAGCGTATGACGTCAGACGACGTTCGCTGAGGCGCTCTGCCCGTACCGCTGTCTCCTCCACCTCCAAAATGGTGGTTCGGCCTGTGGCATGCCACAGGCCTTTTTTTTGATGCTGGCTTAGCGGCGGCTGGCTGAATTCAGGCGTTCAGCATGAACAGCGCGCCTTCGCGCCGCACCCGACCCGACGCCATCAGCTCATCGAAATGCTGGGCAATGCTGCGCTCCTCGGCTGCGTTGATCCAGAGCTCCGAGGCCTCCGGCCGGTACACCACGCGCGACTGAGCGAGCTCGGCCAGCGTCTGCGGCCCGCGCTCAAGGAGCGCCAGCAAGCGGGCCTCACGAACCCGCAGGCGATCGGTAAACGCTTCGAGCAGGTGCAGGAACTCGGTCCGTTCGCGGATCACGCCCTTGTGGTGCGATGTAATCCAGCATGAAGCGGGCAGGTGGGCGATGCGCTCGAGTGTGGTCCGAAAGCTGGCAAGGCTGGAGGTGGCGTCGCCGTAGTACGGGCCGAAACTCGACAGGTCGATATCGCCGATGAACGCAATGCCGTGCGGCTCAACCAGGAGCACGCAGTGGCCCGAGGTGTGGCCTGGCATATGGACGGCATGCACCTGCACGCCACCAAGATCCCAGGTCGCGCCATCGTCATAGCCCAGGGCATCGGGACGCGGGGTGTAGCGGAATTCGCGCACGATCTTGTCATGGAGCGGCTCGAGGATGGATGTTGCGTAGCCATAGTGGGCGGCAAGCCCCGCCCAGCTGCGCGCGGCCTCGAGGTCACCCCGGTGTACATGGAGCGGTACATCCCGCAACTGTCCGAGTGCGGCCATGTGATCCTCGTGCACATGACCCAGGATGATCAGATCGGCATCGGCAAAGCCGGACTCCGCGGGAAGCGTCTGCGCAATGATCGGCGTGTCAAACACCGCGAGTGAGTCGCGGCCACGAACGATCACCTGATTGCCGTCGGGATACTTCCCGGCGGACTGACCGGTCCAGACGGTGACCGGGCCGAGTTCAATTGCCTGCTGCATCATGAGCCTTCATCAACGACGACGGGAAATCCTGCCACCGATGATGATAGCGGGCTACCCACCGGGGCTGGCATCATGATGTCGATGACACCCGCCCAACCGCTCCCCGCTGCCCGCCCCGCGCTTGCAGCCTTCCTGTGGATGATGGCCAGCGGCGCGGCGATCTGCGGGCTCAATTCGCTCATGAAGGCCGTGTCGGTCGATCTCGACCCCATGCAGGCGCAGTTCCTTCGCTCGCTCTTCGGGCTTGCGGCGATGCTGCCAGTCATCGTGCCGGCGCTCGCAGCGGGGGATTCTGCGCTCTGGCGGCCACGGTCGCTTGCAGGGCAGATCTGGCGCGGTGTGGCGCACACCGGCGCGCTGTCGCTGTTTTTCATCGCCCTGCCGCATCTGCCTCTGGCCGACGCGACAGCCCTGGGGTTCACCACGCCTATCTGGGTGATGCTGGGCGCGGCGTTGCTGCTGCGCGAGCGTGTGAGCCTCGAACGCTGGGCGGCAGCGCTGGTTGGCTTTGCTGGCATGCTGGTTGTGATCGCACCGCACTGGTCGCTGGGGAGCGCAAGCCTCTTCTGGTCGCTGGTGATGCTGTGCTCTTCGCCGCTCTTTGCCGCCTCGGCGCTCATCACCAAGTCGCTGACCCGGCACGAGCGACCGGCCACCATCGTGATCTGGCAGGGGCTGACGGTGTCGGTGCTGTCGGCCCCGTTTGCGCTGGCGGTCTGGCAGGCGCCCACCATTCGCCACTGGGTGCTGCTTGCAGGCTGCGGGGTGCTGGGTTCGATTGGCCACTATTGCATGACCCGCGCATTCACGCTCGCCAATGTCTCGGCCATGCAACCGGTTCGTTTCCTCGATATGGTCTGGGCAGGCGTCTACGGACTCCTGCTCTTTGGAGAATGGCCGGGCGTGCATGCACTTGCCGGGGGCGCGATCATCGTGTCGGCGACCGTCTGGATTGCCCGCCGCGAAGCGCGTTCCGGTCTGACCTGATGACCGCGGTCAGACAGGCGGTGTAGCATCGCGGCTCCACATCCCCGGGGCGATGCCCGTGCGGCTGATCGACTTTCTGTTTCGACTCTTTGAGCGCTTCATCGTCGCCTGCCTCGCGGCCATGGTGGTCATGGTGTTCGGTAACGTCGTGCTCCGCTATGCATTCGACTCGGGACTCGCCCTCTCGGAAGAGCTGTCTCGGTTCCTGTTTGTCTGGCTCACTTTTGTCGGTGCCGTGGTGGTGGCGCGTGAAAACGCGCACATGGGCGTCGAGACGCTGGTGGGTCGCTTCGGGTCCGCAGGCCGCCTGTTCTGCATGGTGGTCTCGGACCTGCTGGTGCTGGTCTGCTGTGCGGTGTTTTTCTGGGGCACCTGGCGGCAGGCGCCGCTGAACGCCTCCAACATCGCCCCGATCACCGGCATTTCCATGATCTGGATTTACGGCATCGGATTTTTCACCAGCATCGGGATTGCGCTGCTGACGCTGGCCCGGCTGGCTCGCGCGCTCGCCGGTCGTCTGGGCGAGCGTGAGCTCGCCGAATTCGCGGGCGAGCTCGATTCGGGCGATGCCGCCTCGCTCAAGAGGCATCTCGAATGACCGTTGCCGTATTCCTCGTCTCGCTCCTGGGGGCCATGGCAATCGGCATGCCGGTCGCATTCGCGCTCATTGTCTGTGCGCTTGCGCTCATGCTGCACCTGGATCGATTCGACAGTCAGATCGTGGCGCAGAACCTCATCATTGGCGCCGACAACTTTCAGCTGCTCGCCGTGCCCTTCTTTCTTCTGGCTGGCGAGCTGATGAACGCAGGGGGGCTGTCGCGGCGCATCGTGCGGGTGGCAGTCACCATGGTGGGCCATGTTCATGGCGGGCTCGGATACGTGGCAATTTTTGCCGCTGTCGTGATGGCTTCGCTCTCGGGGTCGGCTGCGGCCGATACGGCAGCACTCGCTTCCATCCTCATTCCCATGATGCGCGAGGCGGGCTACAACCTTCCGCGCTCGGCAGGACTGATCGCGGCCGGCGGCGTGATTGCTCCCGTCATTCCGCCTTCCATAGGCTTCATCATTTTTGGTGTCGCGGCCAATGTCTCAATCACCCAGCTGTTCCTCGGGGGCGTTTTTCCAGGTCTCCTGATGGGTCTGTCATTGGTGATCGCCTGGGCCTGGGTGGTCCGTCGCGACCGGGTGGCGGTATTTCCGAAAGCCTCCTGGGGTGAGCGTCTGCGCGCGGCGCTCGATGGCATCTGGGCGCTCGCAATGCCCGTCATCATCCTCGGGGGCATCAAGTTCGGCGTGGTGACGCCCACCGAGGCAGCGGTGCTGGCGGCGGTGTATGCGCTCTTTGTCGGGCTGTTCGTCTACCGGGAACTCAAGCTCGCCCAGCTTTATCAGGTGATGCTGATTGCAGCGAAGACGACGGCGGTGGTGATGTTCCTGGTCGCCTCGGCGCTGGTGTCGGCATGGCTCATCACGCAGGCCAATATTCCGGCTGAACTCGCCGGAGTGCTCGAACCGTTTCGCGAGCACCCCAAGCTGCTACTCCTCATCATGATGCTGCTGGTGCTGGTGGTGGGCACGGCCCTCGACTTTGCGCCCACGGTGCTGATACTCACGCCGGTGCTGATGCCGGTGGTGAAGTCGGCAGGGATAGACCCGGTTTACTTTGGTGTGCTCTTCATCATGAACAATGCCATCGGCTTACTGACACCGCCGGTGGGCATTGTGCTCAACGTGGTAGCGGGCGTGGCCCGCATGCCCATGGGCGCAGTGATCCGGGGCGTCATGCCCTTTCTGTTGGCCCAGATCGCAGTATTGCTGCTGCTGGTAGCCTTTCCCGAACTGGTGACCGTGCCGCTTAAATGGCTGCGCGGGCGCTGACCCGTTAACGCGTTAAAGTTCAGGCATCACAGGTTTTCGTTCCCATCACTCAAAACAGGAGACAGAAGATGATTCCCCGTTCCAATCGCTCCCTGCTTCGTCCGACGCTGGCCGCCCTCACGGTTGCCCTCGGCGCAGCCTTTGCCGTGCCTGCCCACGCACAGTTTTCCGAGCGCACCATTCGCATGTCGAACGGTGTCAACCAGGATCACCCGGTGGGTAACGGTGTCGCCAAGATGACCGCCTGCGTGACGCAGAAGTCGGGCGGCAAAATGAAGCTGCAGGCGTTCTGGGGAGGCGCGCTGGGAGGCGATCTTCAGGCGACCCAGGCACTGCGCTCGGGCACCCAGGAAATGGTGATCACCTCATCGTCGCCGCTGGTGGGTATCGTGCCCGAGCTGGGGGTGTTCGATCTTCCCTTCCTGTTCCAGAACGAAGCCGAGGCCGACAAGGTGCTGGACGGCGACTTTGGCAAGTTCATTTCCGACAAGATGCCGGGGGCCAATCTGGTCAACATCGCCTGGTGGGAAAACGGTTTCCGCAACCTCACCAATTCGCGCCGGCCAGTTGGCAAATGGGAAGACATGCAGGGCGTGAAAGTGCGCGTCATGCAGAACAACATCTTCCTCGACACCTTCAAGACGCTGGGCGCCAACGCAGTGCCTATGGCCTTTGGCGAGGTGTTCACCGCGCTGGAAACCCGCGCCATTGATGGCCAGGAGAACCCCTTCGTCACCATCGACACCTCCAAGTTCTATGAGGTGCAGAAGTTCCTGTCGGTGACCCGTCACGCCTACACGCCTTTCATGGTGCTGTATTCCAAGCCGTTGTGGGACAAGCTCTCCAATGATGAGCGCGGTGCGCTGTCGGCCTGCGCGATCGAAGGGCGCGATGAGCAGCGCAAGGTCTCGCGTGCGCTTTCTGAGAAATCGCTCGCAGCCCTCAAGTCGCGTGGCATGCAGGTCAACGAAGTGTCCCAGGCTGAGTACCGCCGCATGTTCGACAAGGTTCAGGGGGTATACGACAAGCATCAGGGCACCATCGGTCAGGAAACCATCACCCGGCTGAAGAACACGCTTGCCCAGATCCGCAAGTAAGGCCAGTCATCGGGCCCGCTTTGGCGGGCCCGGGCTGGGCAGGGGAGTCGCGTCTCATGAAAATCACGGGTCTGGAAACCGTTCGACTGGGAGAGTTTCCCAATCTCATCTGGGTGCGACTGCACACCGATGAAGGTCTGGTCGGTCTGGGTGAAACCTTCATGGGGGCGGCGGCGGTCGAGGCCTATCTGCATGAAACCGTCGCGCCCAAGCTGATTGGGCGCAACCCGCTTCACATCGATGCGATCGGGCGTGATCTGGCCAATTACCTCGGCTGGCGCTCTGCGGGGGTTGAAACCCGCGGCAACTCCGCTGTCGATATTGCGCTCTGGGATCTGTTTGGCAAAGCGGTCGGGCTTCCGCTCGCCGATGCCCTGGGTGGCCGCTCGCGTGAGTCGGTTCGCGTCTACAACACCTGTGCCGGCTACAAATACATTCGCGATTCGCGTGCCCAGGCAGTTGCCAACTGGCATGTGGGTGAAACCTCGGGCCCCTATGAAGACCTGGAGGCGTTCCTGCATCGTGCCGACGAGCTCGCGCTGTCGCTGCTCGAAGACGGCATCACCGGCATGAAGATCTGGCCCTTCGATATTGCCGCCGAGCGCAGCCGGGGCTGGGACATTTCGCCGCGCGAACTCGATACGGCGCTCGAGCCTTTTCGGAAAATTCGCACCGCGGTCGGTGATCGAATGGACATCATGGTCGAGTTCCATTCGCTCTGGAGCCTGCCCATGGCGTGTCGGCTTGCGCGCGAGCTCGAGCCGTTCAACACCTACTGGCATGAAGATCCCTTCCGGCTCGACAACCTGGCCGACCTGCGCGAGTACCGTCGTCATTCAAAGGCCTGGGTCTGCGCCAGCGAAACGCTTTCGTATACCCACGCGTTTCGCGAATACCTGGAAACCGGCGTGGCGGGCGTTGCCATGCTCGATCTCTCCTGGTGCGGGGGCGTGACCGAGGCCCGAAAAATCGCCGCGCTTGCCGAATCCCATCACGTGCCGGTCGCTCCGCATGACTGCACCGGTCCCGTGGTCTGGGCGGCCTCGTGTCACTTCTCGCTTCACGCGCGCAACACGCTCATACAGGAGTGCGTGCGGGCCTTCTACACCGGCTGGTACACCGAGCTGGTGACTGCGCTTCCCACGGTGAGCCAGGGTGAGGTCACCGTTGATTTTTCAAAGCCCGGTCACGGACTTGAATTGCTGCCCGGACTCGAGCACCGTGCCGACGCCATTCGTCGACTGAGTGAGGGAGTGCGCTGATGCTGACCATTTGGGGACGCGCCAATTCCATCAATGTGATGAAGGTGCTGTGGGCCTGCGCCGAGCTTGATGTCGCCTATCAGCGCATTGATGCCGGCCTGCACCACGGAGTGGTTGACACCGATGCCTACGGCGAGATGAACCCGAACCGCAGGGTGCCTACCCTGCGTGATGGGGAGTTCGTCCTGTGGGAATCAAACACCATCGTCCGCTATCTGGCTGCGCGCGAACGTCGTCATGATCTGCTGTCCGATGATCCCCGGCGCCGTGCTGATGCCGAGCGCTGGATGGACTGGGCCACCAGCACGCTGGCTGCCCCCATGACCACGATCTTCTGGCAGCTGATTCGCACCCCCGCCGAGCGGCGAGATGCGCAGGCAATCGAGCGCTCACAGGCCGAGACCGCGCGCTGCTTCGGGCTACTCGATCGTGAACTGGCACATCGCAGCCACCTGTCGGGCGACGGTTTGACTGTGGCCGACCTTGCGGTGGCGCCGTTTGTGCACCGATGGCTTGCGCTGCCGATTGAGCACCCCGTGTTGCCTGCGCTCGAAGCCTACTATCGCCGCATGATGGCGCGCGCGGCATTCCGCCAGCATGTGGCGCAGCCGCTCAGCTAACGGCTGCGCGCACCCGGGCTAGGCAATCCGGGCTGCGCTTGCCGCGGCGATATGGCCGCCTGCAATGGCGCTCAGCAGGCCATTCCCCGATAGATATCCCCAGACGGCATTGCCCGAGACGCCGCGTGCTGCACCGCCTGCCGCGAGCAGATTCGGAAATATGCGTGCGTGCGTATCGAGCACCCGGCAGTGCGCATCCACCGACAGGCCTCCCTGGGTGTGGAACAGTGCGCCCGTGACCTTGACCCCGTGGAGTGAGCCCGAGAACGCACGGCGAAAGACGCGGCCTGTGACCGGATCGGTGCCCTCGCGTACCGCATCAAGTGTGCGTGAGAGCGCGTCGGGCGGACAGCCGATGACTGCAGCGAGTTCGCCGGCATCGGCTGCGTGCCGCACGGCGCCCGCCGCCTGGGCCTCACGAAAATCGGGAAAGTCCTGCGCGAACTGCAGGATGGCGTCGTCGAACACATTCCAGGCGATGCCGTCGGGCTGTGCGAGCACATGCACGGCCGCCTCGGAGTAGCCCTGGGTCTCGTCATGAAAGCGCTGCCCCAGCCGGTTGACCTGGATGCCGCCCTCCATCATGAGCCCCCATGAGATGAGTGCGCCCTGTGGAATGGCCCAGGAACCGTGGCCCTGGTAAGCCCCCAGATCGGCGAGCGCTGCGCCGAGTTGCCGGCCCCATAAAATGGCCGAGCCGTCGTTACCCACATGGCCCGCGTAGGTGGCGCCAGCCATGTCGGGGAGCAGTTCCGAGAGCAGAGACGGGTTGCCGCCAAAGCCATTGCAGGCGAGCAGAACCGCGCGACAGGCAAGCCGCTCGACCGAACCATTGGGGCGCACGTAGGCAACTGCCTGCAGGGCTCCATCGTCACGGGCCCAGAGTTCGGTGACCCGGGCCTCGGTGAGGACGATCACGCCGGCGGCTTCGGCCGCTGCAGTCAGGCGTCCCATCAGGGCGGCGCCGGTTCGCTCGGCAACGGCGTGCATGCGATGTACCGAGTGCCCCGGATAGAGAAAGTTGTCCAGCACCTGCCAGGCGATGCCGTGCGAGGTTTCCAGAGCGTCGAGGGCCGGCCCTGCGGCCTGGCTGTAGGCCTGCGCAAGCACCGGGTCGACCGTACCGTGGGTTTTACCGGCGAGGTCGTGCGCAAGCATGTCGGGCGTGTCATGAATCGACTGACGCGCCTGGGCGAGCGTGCCCGCGGCAGGCACGAAGCCCGATGAGAGCGCGGTTGATCCGGCGGGAATGGCATCACGCTCGATCACCACGCAGTCAACGCCGGCGCGCGACAGGGCGAGTGCCGCCGTCAGTCCGCAGGCGCCCGCCCCCACAATCGCAACCCGGGTATCGGCATCGGGTCTGGGAGGCTGTCCTCGCAGGACGCGCGCCAGGTGGTCAGGCTGAGTCATGGCGGAAACTCCGTCAGGCAATACCGCGGGGACGGGCGGATGAGGTTAAACGGATTCTTGATGGATGCGTGTAGCAGACGAAGCGCTGGTTGAGTGCGCGTCCTATCGTACAGACCCCGTGTGCGGTGGCGACGTCGATTGCCATCGCGGTGGTGCCGCTTCGCGAAACCACAACAGGCACCTGCATCTGGGCCGACTTGATGATCATTTCGCTGGTGAGTCGTCCGGTCGTGTAGAGGACGGGGCAGTTTGCGAGCGGTTCTTCGGGCAGAGGCTGCAGGGCGCGCCACCCAGCGATGCTGTCGAGCGCATTGTGCCGGCCAACGTCTTCCACGAAGAGGCGCAGTTGCGCGCCGTCAAAGAGCGCGCAGGCGTGGACAGAGCCCGCCTGCTTGTAAAGCGTGTCGTGCCGGCGGACGGTATCGAGA